>Ga0210387_10000073_pt1 | contig 71918 bp, 93 predicted proteins | sample IncBWC7OmetaG_FD_160108 | JGI IMG/M metagenome (GOLD analysis project Ga0210387, IMG submission 160108) | Forest soil microbial communities from Barre Woods Harvard Forest LTER site, Petersham, Massachusetts, United States - Inc-BW-C-7-O ... | reverse complement strand
GGGAGCGGGGACAGGGGGAGTGGGGCCACCGGGGGAGGGTGGGGGAGTGCCGATACCGGAGAGGGGTGGGGGACCTAGACTGGCTAAAGGACCCGGTGGAGGTGGAGGGGGGACGGCGGGCATAGAGGTTGGTGGAGCGCCACAAGTGGGACAAGGTTTGGTGGCGTCCATTACTTGAGTCTGCTGGCCCATGGCGCTACAGGCAGCACAGTTATATATGGGGACAGGGATGGTACCGTGTTCAGGGCCGTAGTCGTAGTAGGGGAAGATGAATCCGTTACCTGTATAGGTGAACCAGAAACCTAGTAATCGTTTGCGTTCCTTAGCTCTGGTCTCCTCGTCGATGACCTCATGTAACCTGTCACTTACCTCGGCCACGCCTAAATCCTTGGGGTCGTCGGTGCCGGGCATGTAGTTGAATTGGATATCTCCAGATATAATACTATTTAGTAAATCATCGTTGACCTTGGCGTATTTGTTGGTGACGGCACGGGGGAAGCCTAAGGGGAGCTTCATGTTGACGACTTTTTGTCCTCTAGGGTCAACTCTCGTCCACTGACTACCCATGGCCCACAATATGTTGAGTAACCACCTACACTCAAAGGTCCATCGTCTATAGGTACCTACCTTGTATCTATCCTTAATACGTTGTTTAATTTTCTCCACTTGGGGAGTGTCGGGAGTGTTGAGGACGCTTATCTGGTAGGGATTAGGGAGGGGTCCCTTGGACTTGTCACTCGTACTACCACCGGGACTGTTGGAACCGCCAAAGGGGGAGGACATAATTAATTCTTAGCTGTAGTCTCGTTCCTACTGACTATCTCATCAGCAATGGCTTCGATTTCCTCGTCCAGGCCGCCGCCGAAGGGGTCGTCGATATGTTGTTCGCGTTGATATTCCTCGACGGCGGCTTTATTCTCAGCTCGTACTTGGGGGGCAGCAGGTTCGTATCCAAATCTAATGATAGTCTCATCGTAGAGACGGTCACCACGAGTACGATACTCGTCACGCTCCGCTTGAACTCTGGCTAACTGTTCCTCTAATAGAGTATAGGCCCGTTTTGAGACTAGGGGCCAACTCCAATTCACTCGAACTATTTTGATGTTCATGTTTTAGATACCGTAATCCACTATAAAATCCACGTTGTTATCCCCACCGCTGTCCCCGCCATATGGGTCCACTTCTGCCAACTCCCTCGCCTGTAATCTCCTGTGACGCTCCAACTCCTTATCCACTCTAGCATTATGTCCCGCCGATACGGGGTCAAACTTTCGCATGGAGCGGTAGGGGTCGATTATGGTAGGCGTGGCAGCCAAAGGTTTACTAGCCAGCCAATATCTAGTTTGGTCACAATGATGGTCCTGTTGGACATCCTTAGGCTCATTTTTCTTATTGGGGTCCCAGATGTAGTTATCGTGTTCCTTCATCCAACATTTGTTAGTGTTGAAACTAAATACCCTTGGTGACCCTAAATCCTTAAACTTTTCGTATCTAACTTTAGGTTGTGTGGCCTCGTACCAAGGAGGTAATTTGATACCAGGATTCACGAACATCTCGTTGATGGCACCGTTTAATCCCACCTTCTTATCCTTCATCGCCGCTTCACAGTAGATACCGGCTTCCTGGAAGATAATCATCACCGGGACGTTTTGGTAATCGACGATATACTTACAGTTATCTACTGGAGTGTGTTTTTTGAGCCAGTTGACGACGTGGTTGGGATTGATACGGGGGGCGTAGAGCTGTTGGGCGTCGTCTACGAGTATCTTGTTTCCATCCTCGTCCATTCTCCACACGCCAACGCCCCAAGGGACAGAGCCACCAGGGTCAATACAACATCCCCATGGCCAGTGGTCAGGTATAACAAATGGCTCGATATTGTGGACGCTGTGGATGTTGTAATCGGCGTAGATTTTGCCGCTGAAATCGTCGAAGGACCCGTCCATGTAACGGGCCACGAACTCTGGGGGATTGGACCTACGTTGGCTGGCAAAATATTCGTCGGGAGAGAAGCCGCCATTACTGATGGCATTCTCCTCACTGCGGACGATGATACCAAAACGAGCGGAATCCTTGGATTCACCGGTTAGTTTGGGGAGGGTGGTATGAACGGATTTCCAGAAGCGTTTAGGCTCATTCTTGAGGTCAAATATGTAATCGCCACTCTCGTAGAAGTCCTCGAATATCCAGTCGTGGCCCTGCTGGTTACCCACTCCCAAGGCGTGAGTCTTAATGGGAATACGGCGACCAGTCTTCCAGTCTTTGGTCATCCGGCGTAGACGGCCCTTTAACTTGACCCAATCCGGACGGTTGATTTCCTCCACTTGGTCCACGCCGAACCATCCCCAATTACCGCCAGCAAGGTGGGAACGACCGGTAACCCTATCTATGATGTAGTCAAAATAGACCTGACTGGTGGCACCGGGGAATTGGTTAGGGTCACATTTGATAGTCACCAGTAATCCAGACTGACCTACACGTTTGGGCTTACCGACGATATATTCAGGAGGACAAATTTCGTCGAAGAAAGTTTTGATAGTGGTAGTGTGGAGGTCCTTACCACTGGCTCTACCTATGAATCCAAAGTTATCGGGGACGTAGTGGGAGAGGAGGAAGCCAGCTAGACAGAGAGTTCTGGTCTTACCTACCCCCCATCCCCCCATCAACATTCTCTCCTGTTCGGTGGCGTATATCCACTCACGCTGGCTTGGGAGGAGTTGAGGGGTGAGCATATTATTCGTGGGTACTATAACATGGGTGTACTGATGGGATTAGTCGCTCTGGGATTGCCAATATGAGAGAAAGGACGTTGCGGAGTAAGTACACCAGAGTTAGTAAGAGGACCACCCTCATGCATAATGGGGCCGCCGCCCATGGGACCGGGGTGGAGGGTACCACGGTTGGGGGGTATACCGCCCATAGTTGGACCAGGTGCGGGAGTGGGTGCTGCGGGAGGTGGAGGAGGTAAAGTTCCCTGCATTGGCTGGCGGAGAATGGGACCACCACCCATTCCTCCGGGCATCGGTGGGGGCATTGGCATCATTGTTGGTTACCTCTTACTTACTGTTACTTTAATCTGCGGGCCGAGTGGACGTGCGCCGATTTGGACTACTAACTCTTGCATCATTTTCCACCCGATATCGGAATATTGACGAATCTCGAAGCCGAATAGTTTGCCTAAGAGATGGAAGGAGAGGGCCATTACATTGGCTCTTTCTGGTTAACCGGCATCCCCGTCAAATTAGCCATCCCCTCTTCCATCCCATCCACCACGAGAGTCTTGGGAGCGGGGGGTTCGTCCTTCCTCTTAGCGATGAATAACGCGGTTAGACACTTAGCTGCGAGCATCCTTAATTGATGGTCCTGATTGGACACCACACGATGACGGTAAGTGTTACCATCCTTATCCTTGGACTCGACGATGGTACCGAGATTATGAGCCCAACTGGAGAGGAGCTTGCGGAAGTTAATTTCCGTGAGGTCCACGTCATGGTCGCCAGCCATGGCCTGTTTGACGAGAGCGAAGTCCGCTTCGGTAAGACCAGCACCGGGAGCGAAGTAACCTGCCTTTTCGGCATCAGTCTTGGCCATAATTTATCTCACTTTCCTGTTGACAGTATAACGCTAAAATTGGACTATACCATTGTTCTTGACGGGAACCCAAGGAGAGTGGATATGTACGGTGAACTCAGTAGAGCAGGTCAGGTTGGTGGCACCGCGGGTAGTGGCTTAGGCAGTCCCCAAAACATGCCAACAGAACGCAGTCCCCTCGTAACCGAGGCCATGTTGGCTCACGAGGCGTTGATGCAGGATTTGGATAATGCCGTGAATCAGCTCGAACGGAGATTGGCTCCGGCATTGCGGCCCACTCAACCATCCCCAAGTAATCCAGGAGCGGATAAACAACAGGAGCATCCAGTGCATTTAGTGGCTGTGGTCCATAGGAATTCCAACCGTCTACAATTCCAGATTAACCGTATTGGTGACCTGCTGGACCGTCTAGAAATCTGATGGTCGATGAGGTCATCCCCAAGGACCCTAATGAAACTTGGGAAACTTGTCCTCTTTCCACCCTCCTCAACCGTATCCAACGTCTCACTCACGCTTTGAGATTCTGCCGTGGACGAGCGGCTGACCTCTATCCACATACGTTCCTTGAGCGTTCTCGGCTAATAGATATCTACACCCGTCGCATCATCAAACGTGACTATCCAAGTGAATAGTACTATTACCGCTGATGGAAATATTCGTAGTTACACTAATTTTAGGGGAAAAATTACTTGGAGGAGACTGTTCCTGTCTCGACCCCTACCTGGCTTATGTACCCCTACACTGAGGGCGGCTGAGGGTGACAGGACAGGTGATGGTGAGATTAACTAAAGTATAAACTAACGTTAGTGATAGTACTGTAGGTACTGTGAGTACCGATAGTTAGTGTACTACTAAGAGTAACGAGCGTACTAGCTAGTACTAATGGTACTGATGGTCCTGTGAGTTCTGAACGTACTGAGGGTAGTGCATCTAGTACTATGAGTACTGTGAATACTAAACTCTCAATTAGAGGCGCTACAGCAAAACTTTAGACGTTGTTAAACTAATGAGTAACTCCAATCGAATCAATAACTTGACAATTGCTACCTATCCCAGTGCAAGGTTTCTGTAAGTCACTGATAACAATGGACGTGTGAGAGTGTGGATAATCGTTAGAATATCGTTATTCTTGAGAGTAGATATTACAGTCACTATGTAAATTCGCTATAGTAATGAAGTGTATTAGAATCAGTAGGTTAGACGCTAGTGGGAGTTAACTCGTTTAGATTGCTATGGCGATTTTACCTAGTGAGTGTCGGGCATACCTATTAGAATCAGCAAGTTAACTGTGGATAGTGTCTTGCTACATGCCATAGCAGTAGTTTGGCCTTGTGAGAGTATCGTCCCGGATGCAATCCGCGTTCCGAGCAGGTCATGGGATAGCGGGCAGGGATGGGGTAGTTAGGTTCTCAGTCTGAGAATGCAGTCTCCCGAAGCAACCTGCTAGTCAATGGATAAGGGACCGTAGGGTAGCACGCCAAACTGAGCGCTAGGCTAAAGGTAGTCATAAATGCCCTAGTGATAATTGAGCGCAACAGATACTCGTATGGTCCGATGTAGTCTCCGGCCTAGTGGCAGTCTGTCACTAGCATTCGGGGGGACAAGGCGTCCGTAGCAAAACGGACTAAACCATGCAGAATGAAAAGACGGTTGCCGCATCCTTCGCGTGCATTGACAGTATCGTCCCTATTGTGGGACGGCGAAAGGCTAGTAAGACGCGGCGCAAACAGATAGCTCAATTCAAGTTTTGGCGGCATGGGACGGGGGAGTTAAATCCTGTTAAGGGAGACCATTCCATGCAAGCAATTCTGGTACTGAGTCAAGAGAGTAAGGCTATTCTTGAGGATGCTGTCAGTATGTTGCGCGGCATTCGGCAAGGGAAGACTTACAATCCGGTATATTTCGTTGGGGTAACGATGGCCGCTGAGCAAGTTTTGCTTGGCGACGGTCATATGGCCGATGTTTTCAGTAGGACAGCGAAGGAATACCGGGAAGAGTTACACGCGAGTTAACTCTCGCGTCGCATGCCGCACAAACATAATTCCACACTCTCTAAGTAGGATTAACCGAGTCCATTGGATAACGGTTATACCGAATATGGGAGTGTGGGAGTGTGTTCTGTTAACTGGATAGCAAACTGTACTGATAGGTGAAGATTGCCTGTATTGACGCTAACAAGCTCTACAGGCCAGTACAGCAAAAGTCTAAGAGTCCATAGCTATTAGGGTAGACAGCTTAATGGATGTTTGGCGAGTTATCCAGTTTACAGGACACACTCCATTAGAAGTATGTTCTGTTAAGGGATTGCATGGGAGGAACTAGACCATGTATACCGTAGAGAACTATAAAACAAAGAAGCAATTTCGTTTGGCTGTCGAGTCTGGAGCGAAGGTTAGGTTGTACGCACCGGGTTTGGGCAGTCCGAAGGATAATGGGATTGAATACGTGGAAGGTCCGCATTATCCAGCACCGCACACGTGGTACGCTCAGGCGACCATGGAAAACGGTGTGGTAATCAAGGTCAAGTAGTTTCTCATAGGCAATCCCTTAATAGAGCGTACTCAAGTGAGTATCCTCTGTTAGCGGAGTTAGTGGGAATAGGATTGTGAGTTTACCAGTTCTGTATTATTTCATTCTAGTTAGACATTAACTCCTCTAATAGAGCGTATTCTTGCTCTGAGGTAAATCCAATGTTGAATATCGTGATACTCCTCTACATCACGTTGATAGTTTTGGGAGGAGTAGGTTGGGTGTTGGGAGGGTGTAGGAATGATGAACAGTAAAGTATTGTCCATACTCGTTTTCGTTATGGTGATATTACTGGCTATGGGGAAAGCGTTTACGAAAATGGGGTTTGGGTATTGGACGAAGTTACGCACACGGTGAATATGCCGTGCATCCGTTACAGTGGTCTGTCGGTATTCTGCTAGTCGAGTACCGAATGGGGAATGAATCTTACTAGGGATTCACAGATTACGACTGTAACGGACGCAGAGCATATTCGTTGGTTGCTCTGGGAGAGTGGATACTATGACAACGTTTGTAGTTATTAGTTTCCTCTTCCTCATGTTGATTACTAGTGAGTTAATGAGGAGGGAGGATAACTAATTATGACATGGGAGCCTAATACACGTACGGTGGCCGATGAAGCTCAGGAATGCCTTAACGTGCAAGATGGCGTTAATGTCTCTGGGATTGTTGGGAGTCTTAACCGTGCGCTGTCTACTCTGTGGAATGAGGCGCACAGAATAGGTGAGAGTACTACATGGGTTAACACTCATCCAATCGTCGCGCTTTATCTCCATAAACTGACTCAATGTTGCGGGAGTGATAGGGATTACTCTCGTGATTACGCTGAGGTTAGGATGCTGGCTGGACATGGGGAACCTAGTCTAATGGACACTATTGAGCCAAACGTAAGTTGAATCCAAGTAGATGCGAGAGTCATCACATTATTCATAGTTACGGGTAATGTGATGCATCGCGCACCTAGTTAGGATAGTTGGGGACGCGGGGAGACAACCATGAGAGTGGGCGATAGTGACACACTCTCGTTAGTGTTCTTCCTTGAGACAGTGGGGAGAGTAGCGATGGGAACAGTTTTGTTCCTATTGTTGGTCTACTTACTGCCATTCAAGGAGAGAACAAAGGGAGAGTGATATGGCGAGACAAGTAAGCAAACTCCCTCAGATATTCAAACCCTATGACACCGTAGGTCAGATTATGGCCTATGAGAGTGGGGAATTGGATGAGGATGCGATTGTCACGTTATTCCAGCATCTTGTGGATACTGGGATGGTGTGGCAATTGCAGGGGAGTTACGGTAGGACGGCTGTCCGGTTAATGCGGGATGGGTTGATTAAAGCGCCGCAAAATGGACAGGGGAAAGTGCAGAGGGGAAGTAGGAATCCTCACCACGTTAGCGATTAAGTTTCCACTGATACCCATTTAACTCGCCGGGTTCTAGCCAGTTATACCCGGCAACGTGGAGGTGAGCGTCACCTAACTGGTATGGGAATAGTGGACAGTGGGTGTCCCATTTGGGGTCCGAAAGTGGGACACACAATGTTCATTAGGCAATGTGGACAGAGTGAGTGGAGACACTATGACAAAGACTCGCAAGCATACCACGGCTCAGGCAGCGAAAGCGGCTCAGGGAGCACACGCGGAGACGCAACCGACGCCGGAACAGCAGGCGCAGTTTAACGATGCGCTAAATCGGTACCTGAGTGACCCGGACAATGGGACGGATGAGGACCCTCTCGGGGAGTAAGAGAGAGTGATTAGTGGGATGCCCATTAGAGATAGTGGGCATCACGATACTTACTCTATAAGTATCAAGGAGAATTATGGAAACGAAGACAGCAACGACGGAGAAATTGGAGCAATTGCAGTCGGCGGGAGTTGTGGCCGCGTTGAAGGAATTATCAGAGCGGCCTGTTCCGAAGATTGCGGAGGATGTGAGATATCAAGAAACCGTGAGTTGTGACAATCACAACTGGCGGCGGGAGATTCTTCCCGGTGCGGGGAAGTTTGGACCGTGGGAAGATTTGGGACCGCGCAAGAGGTAAGTTATTCCAGTAGGGCACTGGAGACAGTGCCTCTCTGAAATCACTTACGTTAGGGTGATGGGAGGTGAGTAGTGGAAGGAATGAGACAGGCGACGTTAGAGGAGTTATTAGCGTGTCGCCGGGAGTATAGGAAGGTTAAGTCTCTAACCTTGGATAAGGTGGCTTGGAAGAGGGATAAGATTGCCCTTAACTTGGCTATCGAACATGCTAAACAAGGGAAGCCAGTGTATATCCAAGAGAGTTTAGGGGATGGGGAGAGGTATTACTATCTTCTGGCAAACGAGGGTGACGCTACAACGGAGTTACATGCTCCAGTATGTGCGAGTTATATTGCGAATAAGTGATTCGCTCGTGGGCATTCGGGGAGAGTGCTCACTGTGGGACTTACTTAGTCTCGGGAGAGTGATTATGCAAATGATTACCAAGGAGATTGAGAGTAAGTTACTCAAGTCTCCGCTGTATTCCACTGAGAAGGTGAATCCTGTCCCAGTGATAGTTAAATTCTTCACACCGTGGAGTTATTGGACGTGGTACGCGGTGGAGGGGAATAAGGTCAATGGGGATTGGGAGTTCTTTGGATTGGTGGAAGGACACGAAAAGGAACTGGGGAACTTTCTGCTGTCTGAATTGGAGTCAGTGAGGGGACCTGGGGGACTCAAGATTGAACGTGACCGTTACTTTGAAGGTCACACTCTGGATAAATTGACGAATACGGTTAAGTAATCCGCAGACTGCCCATTAGAAATTAGTGGGTAGTATGAGTGTTACTTATATTTCGTGGTGACATTCGGGAGAGTATATGCCAACATGGATAGTCTCCATATTGGAGGGTAGCGCGTTGCTGGTACTGGGAGGAATAGCGGTATCGGTGATAGGCGTGATTCTCATGTATGGAACGGAAGGGATTGAGGTCTATGAGTTATACGGAAGCAAGTAAGGGGTGGTGGGAGAGAGTGATTGAGAGATTACGCTCTGCTAGACCGGACCCGGATGACGATGGGAGTGGGGACGTGGAGGACGTGGACGATGCGGTGGATTACCGCGACGCCTATAGGGATAACTTTCACAGTTAAAGTGATTCGCTACACGTCCCTTCTCTTGGATGGCCATATCAGTGAGCGCTAGTAATAACGGGACGATTATTCATGCCGTCGCCTGTATGGCTGTCCAAGTGAGGGGACGTGGGGAGACTCGCTTTGTAGGGAGTCTAGAGGGAGATAGATATGGAAACTAGTTTGAAGCTGGCTATCGAGTCGGCGTTGATTGAGGCTGGGAAGGCTCATCATAACCTTGTGGAGAACATGAAGGCTGAGGGACGTTCAGTGGATGAGATTAATAGGGAGAATGTCTCGTGGCCGGAGTTCTACGCGGAGTTTGTGGCGAGACGATTGTATCCAACGATTGTAGGGATGCAAGCGGCGTGTCCAGTTCATCAGGTGACACATGAGGTTAACCATGGTTGGGTGAATCCTAGTGATTCGCCTAAACGGGATTATCCTAGTCCGGCTTATGTGGGGACGGAATGGATAGGGAGGAATTGCCATGACGACGGAACGTGCTGAGTCTATTTTGAAACGAGTGTTTTGGTGGTTAGTCGCTGGGTACGCTGCGTTGGCGTATTACCGGATATATATGTGATTCACAGATAGTACATTCAGTGCGAGTGTACTATATGAGACTTACATTATGTCTCAGGGAGATAGTTATGGAACAAATAGCTTTAATCAAGGTGTTCCTGGACAAAGATGCGGGTAAGGGAGATGGAAGCTCTTACACGCATTGGCAGACGGACAGTAACACATTTGAGATTTATCTGCGGCCTAACGCTGACAAGGCGTTTGGTAGTGCAGGGAAGGATACCGAAGACATATTCGCACACGAGTTGGGGCATGTTGTGGCGCATTTGTTCAGGACGCCTATCTCTGAACGGAGTGGATTGCCCACTACCACGTTAGGTCAGCAATATGCTGCGGAGAAAGAGGCGTGGGGATTCTCGGAGAAGATTGTACCGGGGATTGTCAAGAGGCCGGTGTATACCGAACCCATGAATGACTTTCTGGAGGGGATGAAGGAATGGGGAGCGGATGCGTTGATGGAAGACGCGAGTGATAATTTTAAGTGACCCGCTGTAGGGACATTGGTTTGGATAACAGTGTCTCTAAGGAGAGTCGCCTAGAGGAATAGGGAGTCTCAAGGGAGAATATGGATGAGGAAATTGGGAACGTTGGAAGTGTGGATAGACGAGGATTCCACTAAGTCTAGCTTCACAAAAAGGGACAATGTGACGGGAGATTACAAGATTGTCCTGAATCCCAAAGGGGATAAGGAGAGGTCGGGAGAGGATAATACTCCCGCTGTCCTTGCTCACGAGTTGGGGCATTTTGTGGGAAGGATACTAGAGACCCCGGCGGCGATGAATAGCGGGAGATATCATTCCTCAGCGAATGACACGTTGGTAGCGGAGAAAGAAGCGTGGAAATTCGCGGATGAGATAGTGCCGGGGATATCGGAGTCCACGATAGCTAAGAAGGCGATAGGGAATTATAGCAATATCGCTAAGAACGCCGGTCACATGCCGATGGGATTATTGATGGATTTGGGATTCATTCGTTAGACCGCTGTAATCTCATTCGTTGAGAGTGAGATTAAGGAGTTCTAACTCATGGATAGTGGAACTCGGGAGAGAGATGGATGGAACAGCAATTTTTGAGGCTAGAGATTATAGGACGGTTGCCCATACTGTTCCCTCTGGCCAATACAACGTGGAGGACGGAAGCGGATACGTTAATCATTACGTGTATTGATACCCAATTGGGACATTCGATGGGGTATGAGCAGCACACGGTCTACTACGTTCCTAACGTTAATCTCAAGTATTTTGGGCCGCATGTGGAGAGGTCGAGTAGGACGGTAACAGTTCCCCAGACAGTTTAGGGTTCAGCTTCACACGGTTAGGGACGTGAATCTTAACCGTGTCGGGATGCATCCTATGTGGATTATTCATAGGTACATCAATGTAACAAAAGGTTACAAGGAGGAATAAAATGGAACAAGTGAAGTCGCACTTTGAGACACGGCAGCATATTCAGACACGAACTATCGTAGGTCCGAATGACAGTGTGTATTTGGACGTGGTAGACACACGCGATAGCAGTATGGTTTGGAATACGACCGTGCCTATTGGAGACGTGAGGAATGCTCAGTTGGAGCAGGCCAAACGTGCCCTAATCGCAAGGAGCCGGTGAGCCTATGCCGATGGATATGTTAGTGATAGTGACGGTTATCTTTTTTGGGTTGGCGGTCACTATGAGGAGGGTGAAATGGTAAACGAATATGTCGTCTACCGTTGGGCACGTAACGTGGTCAATGGTCATCCACATGAGAGTGGACACTTTCTGAGAGCGTTTGCGGACGCTTTCTTGAGGGCGGACCATGAGAATGTGGCGATTATGTTGCCGCCTGCCAGTCGGCTATTTGAAAAGTACCCGACATGGGACGTAGAGGAGCCCATACCGAAGGGAGGGAAACATGTGGCTATTGGACATGAATGAAGGAATACCGGGGCTACTGGAAGAACTGGTATCGAGGATAACGGTGATTGCTATGGTTGTGGGAGAGATAGTGTTCACCATTTCGACTCTCGTGGAGAGGGAGAGAGGTAAAAGGGAGAATGGGGACAAAGTTCAAGGCAAAGTATAAAGTCATTAGAATGAACAAGAAACTGTACCGTTTCTTGTTGTGGTACTTCGTTCTTGCGGCGGCGGTAGTGGCTGGGACCGCTTTGATGAAGGTCCTTATCCATTTTGGTGTGGGGATAGGGGAGTCCATTATCTCAGGTGGCGGGATTGCGAGGGCCATTGAGTTGATGGGAGAAGCGGGGGCGGATGCGGTTGACGATTATTGATAAGGAGGATGAGGACGTGGAGAGGTGGGAGAACGAGGGGGGAAGGTAAAGTGAATCCTACTGTGGGTATCCTCGTGGTTGAGGGTATCCAAGGGAGTGTTCACGAGTTGAATCGTGTGGATACTTTGGAGCATCTGTATATTCGTATTGACAAAAGAGAGGTAAATATCTTATATGAGTAGACCACGAATAAAGTACGAGGTCATTGCCGATGATGGGACCGTGGAACAGGTTAAAAAGGGTGAGGTCGTGACACGGCTAGGTCAGAAATTCCTTCGGTATGAGTTAGCCGACGGAACAATTGGCCTGAAACGTCCCGGTACTTGGCGGAAGAAGGAGGAGCTAAAGGATGCAATCTTATAACTTAATTGAGGTGGGGAGGGATAAATACAGTGGCCGGGTGAGGGTGATTGACGAGAGGTCATTGTTGAAGGAAGTAAAGAAACACTTGAGGTCCAGTATTGTGGATATCCATTGGAATGGGGATATCGGTACTGTAGTTGTAGGGCCATTCGATAGGGAAGTTGGGTTAGTGACCAGAGATGGAGGGGTGAGTTGAGCGAACGGGAACAGAGATTGTCAGTATTAAATGGAACTATAGCTATATCTACTATAGTAGTAATAGGTATAGTTAGTATAGTATTGGTAGCTATGGGTATCCATTGGGCATCATCGGCTGTCCGGCCATAGGGAGGAAAGAATGACAAAGAAAGTGTTAATAGCTCTGGCGGATGCGATTCGAGAGTTCAATCGCAAAACTAGTCACCCTAACCGCGCACATGAGGCACTGACACCAGCAGCGATAGAGATGCTGGCTGACTTCTGTAAGAGTCAGAACAGTGCGTTTAAGTATGACAGGTGGCTGGGATATATCGCGGGGACAAATGGGAAGAATGGAGGGAAGGTAGGACGATGAAGAGACAGATAGCACGAGTAATCTACCCGGATGGGACGGATACTCTAGTGAATCCCAAAGACGGTAAGAAGTTTAGTTTGAAGGAGTTACAGGGGTTAGTGGAGGGGTATATTGAGTTGATTTATCTCCCGCCGGGGAATGGTCATAATCAGGCTTATGTAAATGAGGAAGGGAAGTTGAAGGGGCTACCCTTGAACCGGAAGGCTACCGAGATATATGGACGGTGGCCAGCGGATGGGATAGTGGGGAATTTGGTGATAGTGACGAGGGAGAGGTAAACATGTGGAGAGTGGTGAGGGTACAAAGGAAGAGAATACCACTGACAAAGTGGCTACCCAAGAGAAGTGTGGCCGTATTCGTTAGGGATACGGTTAGTAGGGCATTTAAGGAGAACAGGTACGAGGTGGAGAGAAGGAAGAGATGACTGACACAAAGTTAACGCCATGTAGCGTGTGTACCTGGCTATACCCGGAGGAGTTGGTGAGTCCGATAGTGAGTAGTAGCGGGGATAAGGCGGACGTGTGCGGGATATGTGCGCTGGAGATATCGAATAGGGTGAGTGGAGTAAAGAGGAAGAAATTTGATGGGCCGCAAGCGGAGGGGTTGAGACTGGCGGCTATTAAATGGAGGAAAGGGAGAAACCATGGGAATGATGAATAAATATATTCTGAAGGGCCACAAGCCAGTAGTGGAGAAGGATTTGCTGACTTGGGGGAGATGGTTTGAGGATGGGGATAAGAGGAGAGTGGCGCTTACTAAGGTTGGCAAGTGGACGGTGAGTACCGTGTTCTTGGGATTGGACCATTCGGAAGAGGCTTGGGCGTTTGCTGAGAGGATGAGACCGATTAATCAGAGGGATAAGGAGAGTCATCTGGATAGTTATCGTGGATGGAATGAATCGAAATGAGTGTTGACAGCATCTAGTAACTGTGATATTTGTAGGGGTAAGGGAGAGTAATAATGAAAATGATGGTCAACATAGAGGGATTGGACAAGGCGAGTGTGTTGGCTGCCTTATACAATGCTGCACGTCCACAAGGGATGGGATTCCTCCAGTATGACCCAAATAATATGGAGGAGAAGGAGGCTAGGGAACTGTTACTGAAGGGAGCATACTTTGATTACCTCAAGGGTAGAGTGATGAAAGTGGACCTGACGAGTGATGTGAGTTTCGATGCCACTTGGTATAACCGCGATAATGGATATGACGCGGCTCAGATAGTGGTGGATATGGTGAGACGTGTGGGGATTACGGAGGGTGGGCCGATTGAGGCGTTGCATGAGTTGGGGAAGATGGAAGCGGCGGCTCATGCGTTGGAACTGGCTGATACTAAGACAGTTACAAGGACGGAGGGAGGGTTCACTAGTATTACCCTTGGGGCTGATGACGCTGGAGAATTACTTAAGGAAAAGGTAAAACGGGCCATTGGTGAGGAAGATAACCTAAAGGAGAATGGATAATGTCTAAACGTAAGGTGAGAAAGAATGGTATCGGGAGGATAGCATTGGGAGTCATCCGGAAGTTTGTCCCTGGAGTAACGAGTGTTAGGGACGCGGACGATGATTTAATTGTCACTGTGACGGATAGGGACGAGAAGGTAAGTAAAAAGAAGGACCATAACGAGTGTGCCATGGCGACGGCGGTGAAGAGACAGGAACACGCGACGAGTGTAATCATATCGGCCAGTACGGCTTATGTGATTAAGGGGGCGGAGGCTGTGAGGTATAAGGTCCCTGAGGCTGTCAGTAGGGAAGTCGTGTCCTTTGACCGTGGAAGTATGTTTGAACCTGGGGAGTATAAGTTGAAGGCGCAACCGAAGTGCTCACGACTCGGGACGTGGAGGGGGAAGGCCACTAAACCGGATAACTCCCATAGCGGTGGGATGGTGAAGAGGTTTGTCCACCAGACGGCTAATATACGGACTGGGTTACATCGACGTGACGCCTAAAGGGACAGGGAGAGGTCGTAAACGTGGGGCCAGTAAAGGGAGAAAAATGGTAGATGGATTCTCCCGGCCTTGTTTGTTTGGGAAACATAGACAGTGTTTCTCCCTAAACTGTGTGTGTGCGTGCCATCATCCAGTGGAGATACCGCCGGGATATGGGGCGTGACCATGCCCTTTGATATCCACTGTCCAAATTGTGGAGAGTTTCAGGACAGGAAGAACGTGAGCAAGGGATGCCCCAGGTGTGGAAATAGACAGGCAATTAGTTTGTGGCACCGGGAGGATATCGACGAGAGGTTTAAGTTGGAACGGGAGGGATGTACGAAGGAGTGGAAATGGGGACAAGGGAGGTAACAAATGGACGTAACAGGACTGACCGGGGAACGTTTGGCCGCTATGTACGCTAAATTCAGTGAAATTAGTGGGAGTACGGTCTCCAAGGAAAAGGTGTCCTTTGGTGAGTCGAGGATGGTCAAGATGTCCGCGACCATACCCGAGATATTGGTGGGATTGGGAGTGGTGAAGGACGAGAGGGAAGGGGATATGTTCCTCAAGATATTGGTGACAGGGACCTTGATGGGGCATAACAAGGGGATTATGGGGATGGAGGATACGTTGTTCAATTTGGTTAAGTTGGGTTACGTCATCGGACTCGCGGCGAATAAGGTGACGGCTAAGGGGGAGAACTAAGTGATTGGCGAACTAACAGGGAAATTCCGATTCCTCTCCAACTTCTGGTCCTGTTACGTCTACTGGCATGGAGTTCCTTATCCATCCGTGGAGAACGCCTATCAGGCAGCGAAGTGTGCGGATATCCATGACTGTATCAGATTCGAGAATATTAAGGCGTCCGAGGCTAAACGGTTGGGTAGGATAGTCAAAATGAGACCGGATTGGGAGAAGGAGAAACTTAGGGTAATGGAGAGTTTGGTACTCCAAAAGTTCTCTAGTGAACCATTACGTGGGATGCTTTTGGATACTGGAGATGAGGAGATACAGGAAGGTAACTGGTGGGGGGATGCATTCTGGGGGACGGTGAATGGGATAGGGCAGAATCATCTAGGGAAGATTTTGATGAGAGTGAGGGAGGAGATTAGGGATTTGGTGGTTGGGGAGCCTCACTAATACCCCATTCTTGGCCCTAGCCCTGTGGCTGAGAGGCATTCTGGCGCTGGGAAGGTAAAATATGGTCATCCGGGCTAGGAGGACGGCTGTAGGGGCTAGAAAGCCACTGGGAGTGGCATCCAGAGAGGATACCTGCCACTTCTGCGGTACTCCGGACGCTCAATATGGCCGCCGGGAGGATAACGTCCCTCGTGGGGAGTACAAACCGGCGTGTTTTAAGTGTGCTGGGAGGCCGTATCCAGTGCCAAAACAGTTTAGGGAGAAAAGGAAGTAAAGGGAGAAATATCGTGAAAACTACAGTAGAGGTACCTCTAACACAATATCTGCGTCCAGACGGTAGGCGTAGGGCCATCACGGCTGACGTGGATATCAAGTTGGGGCCTAAGGTTAGGGCCATTTTAGACAAGGGCTACAGGTTCACGGCTGAGGAATTGAGTGGACTGGGCGTCTCCCTCTGTATCGAGAACGACGAGGAGGATTTGGCGGTGGAGGTGGCGGAGAATGGACCTGGGAGTAATAGTCCACGTGTGGCTTTGGAGAGACTGATTTCCAAATTCAAACTGGAGGATAACAATGGACAAGATTAAGGAAGTCAGATTTCTCGTGTGTGTGCCATGGAAGACTATTCCTTTGTTGGTAAGGGACAGACAAGGAGCCCTCAAACGGGAATGTTTCGTGTGTCATGGGAATATCGCCATCAATCCCCTTACCTTTGAGAAAGATGTTCCTAAGGATTGTCTGCCCGTTTGTGGCGCGTGTGCTCTGGACCTCGTGGATGGCGGGGAGACACTAAACTGTCAGTTGACTGACTCGCAGCAACGTGAGCCCGTATTACGAGCCATCACAGCCATGAAAGACTGGTCACAAATGGTGATGGAACATATTCGGGAGTACAAGAGTGAGTATGATGCTAGACCAAATGAGAGAAAGGAAGGACAACATGAAGGAAACAACTAGAGAAGATTTCATCAACGGTCTTATAGAACTAGCCGAGTTCTATCGTGAGCGTCCTGAACTGGAGCTACCCTACCGGGCGGAACTCAATATCTTCGCCCGTAAGGCCGAGGACCTCCCACGTATAGCCAAACTCTTCGGTACGTGTAAGAAGGAAGTGTTAGGGGATAGTTACTTCGTCCTCTCCAGGAAATTTGGACTACTGACACTGGAGGCTCTCTGGGGTAGAGAACAGGTATGTGAACGTGTGGTGGTAGGACAGGAAACCGTGGAGGAGGAGGTGCCGGTGGTCTATGAGAAACGTACTGTCACCCGTGACCGGATTAGATGGGACTGCCCAAAGGGAGTGTTAGCCCCCGAGACGCCTAAAGTGGACGCTGGTACTCCCACTCCCCTACCTGAGAGTGTGAGTGATGCGACCGGGCATTCGGGGGACGACTGAGATGGATATCGACTGGCTTTCTCAAAAAGTTGTAGAGGAAGTTTCGTCCTATGGATTGGAGCCTGTTGCCGTGGTGTTCTGGGACGGAGAAGACGCTGTGACACTAGTTGTCGAACCCGGAATGCCGGAGGAGTACAAGCACAAACTCGCAGATAAGTTATCCTCTCTGCCGGTTAACATTCCCAAGGAAACCCTGAGAGAGTTTTTGGACAAGAAAAAGGGATAGCAGAAACAAAGGACTTATTTCAGTCTCATGGGGGTCCTCCCATGGAGGGGGGCGGCGATGAGACTGACACCACTTATCCCTTACATTCTACTGTACTTACACACAGTCTCATCCAAAGTCTCATCCCCCTATGAGACCACATGAGACTGACATGAGACTGGTCTCAAGAGACTATAAACTATACATATGTAAGGGTTTATAAGCACGTACTCTTCCAAAGTCTCATCCACCCACCCCCTATGGGGGGAGTGCATACGCTGGCTCCGATGAGACTGAGGTTTAGTTTACGTCAAATGTTAGGGTGAGCGGGGTTCTGGAGGAAGATTCCTTGAGGGTTGTATACTCACCTTTCCCTACACGTTCAATGAATCCTTTTCGTTGAAGGTCACCAAGGATGCGGAAGGTTTGGGCACGACTTATTTTACCCAATCCTACTACCTCCTCATAGGTGAAAACGGAACCTTGGGGGAGATTGAGAATATAGGAACGGGCTCTGATACCTGGCTCGTCGGGAGGGAGGGATTCAACAGGGTGGATTTCACCCTTATCGTTGAATTCATAATCGAACTGTTCTGCGGCTCCGGTGCGGGAAAGGATGTAGAGACGGCGGCGTTTGGTGGTGGTCTCTTCCACATCTATGGGGCGAAGGACGATAATAGCATCCGCAAACCCAGCGAAGGCCGTGGAGCCGATAATTTGCTCCCGTGGATTCAGGTAAGCCTCACCTTCCTTGGTCTTGGTGGTATGGACGATACCTATGATGGTGATGTGGAGACGTTTACAGAGACGATTGAGGTCCTTTAGCCAGTTGGAAACAACACCGTAGTCGTTGATTTTGCCGCCGGGAAGGAGAGATATAAAACCGTCGATGAAGATGACTTCGGTAGTAGGCTGGAGAGTGCGAATTTTGTTGATGATGCACTCTAAATTGTTCAGCTTATCGTCTACATCGGAGAACATGGGGAAGGAATCGAGGGGGATACTGAGGTTATCCAGTGTGCGTTTCACGGAATCAAGGGAACGGTCACAGGAGACGTAGGCGAAGGGCATGGGATGACAGTCATGTTTATGGAAAGGTTCCCCTCTGGACCATTTTAGGATGAGTTGGAAGATGAATCGTGTCTTACCTGAACCTGAGGGACCGCCGATGAGGTGTACTTCTTCTGCGGGCCATACGTTGTTGATGAGAAATCGTTGATGTGGAAGGGACATTTAGTGCTCCAAGGTAGACATCGGGCAGCCCCTTGGAGCGGCGACTGCCCGTGTCTCAAATCCGTACCGTTGACGGGACGGGCCGCTGGCCTGCGGCGACACCAGACTATCATACTCCCCATTTCTAGTGTTACAGGAGAATTAAAAGTGACTGATGGAATCCACTTGACAAATATTCGTAGGTTAGGGTAACATCCATCAAGTTGGAGGGAGAGAACATGAGTAAGTTACTGTATAAACGCGAAGCCATGGGAAACCGCACTCCCGGATGACACGACACTATTCCTTATCCGTGATTCCGTAGCTAAACGCCGAGAATTAATCTTTGGCAAGCTCCACAAGAATGGCCAACACTGCGCCATGGGAGCCTTTTGGGCCGATAATCCCGGCGCGGTGGTAAACGATGCCCTGCTGGATGAAGTTGCTAGGGTAAACGACTCCATCCCCGAGACCGCTACTCCCCACGAACGCTGGAAGAAAGTGAATAGTTGGTTGAGGTTTAAGATTAAATCGCTGACAGCAAAGGGGAGATAGATGAGCATACGGGACTGGATTGGACCTTGTGAGGATAAAAACTGTTTCTACTGTAAATTTGTGTGGAAATTCTTCTTTCCGTTCCAAGCAGCCATATTTCTGTTCATTCTGGTAATCAAATTATGGGAGACGGTAGGGAAATAGATGGCCACCAAACGCTACAACGAGCTATTGTCGGCTGGATTAGGTACAGCTCTGCGGGAATCCAACACCGGCTCCTGTCCCGGTTTCCATACCCACTGGCTCGACAAGGGTTACAAGCCGAATGGGTGTCCTAATTGTGGTAAACGTGGAAGGTTAGCCAGTGAAGGGCCAATATTTACCAATCGAGGTGACAGCGGGCGTAAACCCTGCTTAATAGGTTATGGTCCCGCTAAACTTAACTTAGGCCACTGGCATTGTCTCACCTGCGACCTCTCTTTCAAATGGAAGGATGGGAAGAGTTATGATTGTGTATGATATAGTTAATCCGCGAGTGGTGGAGCGCAAGCGATGAGCGGCCCAATTTGTCCGAAATGTTTACAACGAATGGTTCCCGATTGTACAGGCGAGTGGCTTTCCTGTCCGAATCGGCATTATCTGGATGTGGCAGCGGAAGATTGCTTTTATCTTGGCGGCTTCAAAGTCGATACTCCGCCAGCGAAAGTTAAGCAGGTGAAATTGTGACTCCGACTCCTCTCACTGAGCGACTAGCGGAGCGCCTAAAGGCTCTGATTGCGAAGTGGCAGTCATACATCGAAAAGATGCGAATTGGCAGTGTGAATTTGGTTCACCAATCAACGAAAGACGTTGTGCAGGACTACATCGAGCACGCCGATCATTTCATCACTGATTTGCAAACGCTTGAGCCGCTCGTCTCCGGCCTCGACTCCTTGCTGACGGCTGAGGGCGATAAGATTACATGCCATCTCACACGCGAACAATTTGACTTGCTGTGGACTAGCAAGCTGAATCCCTCAGTTTCTCTAGCCGCCGCCCGTCGTGCCGGGATGGAGGAAGCATGTGTTCAAATATGCGGTGCCTGTATGCGCTTCGGGCCGCAATCGTCGCAATTAGTCGCAGGGGAATGGATGCACGGTCTTCCTCCTTGCACGGAGCTGTGTAAAGCAGCCGCGATTCGCAAAGCGATGGAGGAGAAATGAGCATGGGCGTCGAACGAGCCGATTACGGCAGATACGAAGTAAATTGCCCTCATTGCAAAGAGGAGTTTGAAGTAAGCGTATACCCAACGTATTGCGTCCTTTGCGGGAAGCAACTTGAAGAAGAGAAGAAGCCGGAGCGCCAGACATGAAGACCAAAGCTCGTAAATGGCTCAAGCGTCTCTGGAAGCGTCCAATGTTGAAGGCCGAAGCGTGGGATTATATGACCTGTAAAGCGATGAGCGATGAAACTTTCGCCGAGCTTATGTTGAAGATTCGCAAGGACGCGCTGAAAGTAGGTGGGTGGTGAAGACCAAAGAGCGGAAGGTGCGGTTGGCGACACATCCACAGTTGGCAAGGCCGCTGCGTGTACTTGAAGGCCGGCATCACGGATTCTTTGGCTGCTACGTCAACGTCGAGCGCCTGCGAGCCAAGCGCAAGGAGAAACGATGAGTGATACGTTGCAAAAGTTGATTAATCAGGCTGAGGGAAAACTGGCTTGCACATCAAGTTATGAGTGGCTACTCAATGAGTTGAAGGCTCTCGCCACCCAGCCCGCTGAGAGCGCAGCGCCAGCCGTCTTGGGGCATGCAAGACTCGTAGATGGCGGAAGGCTTAAGCCAAAACCTTGGAAGATGGATGAAGCCGCGCCAGCCGAGACGCTATCAGATTTTCAACATGCAGAGATTGTCCGATTAGCGAGTTATCCAAACAATGGCGAGACGGTCGCGGAGTATGTTGAAACCCTAATTGTCGCCACGAGAAGAACCGCGCCCGCCGTTCAGGAGGCGGGGATGGTAGAGTTGGGGCTATCCGGTATTGCAGTACCGAAAGCCGACGCGAAGGGTAGCCTCCCTGCCTTTGAGGCTTGCCGAGAGCAGAGCGTTGATGGCCCCATTCAACATTCACTGACAGTAATGCAAGTTCAAGAAGCCATACAGGCGACATGGATTCATCAGGAATGCACGCATTGCGATGGGGATGATATTGATGAAGTCAACCTAACTAAACTGTTGAATACATTGCTGGCCGCAGCCCGCCAGCCGAGCGAGCACAAACACGACGACGCAGAGCAAGTAACAAACTGCCCAATTTGCAGCCCTTATGAAGCGGTCAATGCAGCTGTTGAAAGAGGTCGCTCGGAAGGGCTGCAAGGAGCCGCTCGCCATTTCGAGAGCAAGGTATACGGTATTTTCCACCCCCAACAAATCGCACTGGTGCTGCGTGCCCTCGCCAGCCAGGAGCCAGACAAGGAGGCGAAAGCCGGATGAGCGTGAGACGATGCGCGAATAAAAAGTGCGGTCACCCGTTGCGGGTACTGCGAGGCATGTGGATTTCAAAACTGAACGGAGGGCTGCACTGCAACGGAGTCCTGAAGTTATGGCATAAGCCAGCCGAGCGCCCGCCCAAGCAGTCCTTGAGCGCGGGCCAGAGAGGAGCGAAAGATGTGGTGGAGTAAAAAGGAACCTGAACCACCGAAGCCGGACAATCTGTTAATGGATGCTTTCTGTGACCGCTGCAAGCGACACCTGAAAGATGAATTGGCTTGCGATGTTTCGATGGAGAAAATCGATGGCGGAATCAAGCTAGTAATAAGTGATGCGTTGCTATGCCGCGACTGTGTGCCGATAGTGTTCTTCGGTGCGAGCGGCCTAGCAGGTAAAACGAGTGAGCCAGCAGGCACGGGCAAACAGTCGGAGGGTAACAATGAATAAACTCCCTTCTCTCCGCATCCGTAACTCTGAATATAAAGTCATATCTCTATTGGGTAGTGGACTAACGTTCGGTCAGGTAGCCAACACGCTGGGAGTGACTATCGGTACCGTTAAGGCTGTCCACTATAGAGTCCAACAGAGAGTTAGGGGAGCTATCCTGTTGACGAGGAAGAGGAAGAGTGGTAGGGTAACTGTGAATAACGTGGGGGATGGCCATGGATAAATTGCGTCCAGACGAGGATAGGGAAATTAATATGCGAGAGGATGAGAGTATCGAAGCTCACCTGAAGAGAGAAGAGTGGGAAGATTGGTTCATTGATAGAGGAATTAAACTGGGTAAAAGTGCCGCAGGTACCACACACCTAGCCACCACCGTGCTCTGTATTGACTGTCACATGCTAGTGGAATTGGGTACCGATGACTGTCCCCACGCTGTTGCTCTCCATAAGAAGGCTCAGATGATAGCTGAAAGGGAGAGGCGGCACCAGTCAAGGGAAGAGACCGATGCCGCCGTGGATATGCCCGTTGCGGGCAGCGTGGCGTCTGGAGGCACCACGCGGGAAGAAACTAATGAGTATAATGTCTCACAAGCTGGAGAAATTGTCAATGATAAAGATTGATACTCAACTAGTCTCTGACGCCATCGTTGCGTGTGAAACCGGGGGACCAGCTAAGGAAGAAAGTGCAAGATTAATTGAATTCATGTTGGAGAAACTTCCTGAATTGCCTGAATGGGAGTGGAAGGTAGTGGCCACGGAAACCCCCTTCTATATCAAACTGGCTCCCAAATTTTATTGCATTGGCATTGGAGACTGCCATTTCATGGACGCTATTGGGATGATTCACGCGGAGTGGAAGACTAAGGGTGCCCCCAAGTTAACAAGGGAGGGAAAGCCATATAAGGGACAGGACGAGGAAAGTTGGCTGGACGATATATCCAATGACGTGCAGGTGGCCGTGTACGCTCTCGCGGCCCAACAAGGTATTTTTCTGGAGAATGAGGAAGAGATTAGTTTCGGCGTAGACGCCCCCAGAGTAATGGTACGAGCATGTGTGAAGTCGTCGCCGCCGGAGGTGTGGCCACGGAACCATGAAGATGGTCTCCATACTTTTTCACAAGTAGCTTTAGATTCCACCAAGAACGCATTACTAGTGAAATGCAAGCAGATTAGAGCGGCGCGGGAGTCCAAGCTAATACCTTGGAATCTCGTTGGAGGTCAGTGTGAAAATAAGTATCGTACTATCTGTGAGTTCCGGGAAGAAATATGCAAGAAACATTTGAATCCTCTGTCCCGTTGGGGACACAAAACGGAATCCCTTGAGGAGATGGTTGAAGGCAGGCGAAAGTGGTATGAACGGTTAAAAGTGGACCCTAATGACCCAGAGGTAGTAATGCTATCTCCCTCTAAATACACGGATTATACGTGGTGTATGGAGAGAGGGCGACAGTTATACGAGGGTACGGAGGGGGCAGAAAGAGAGTCCTCGTTTGAGCAAGGGATTGGAACTGGGTATCACGCTGGACTGGCCGCTATCTACAAACAATGGCCCAAATAACCATTGACAGTACGAAATTATCGTGGGATATTGATGTCCCACTTAGGGAGAGATAATGACCGAGGAAGAGAGAACACTAGTCTCACCGATACCTAAGACGGCTGAAGCGGCTAGAGCCCCGTTTACTGGAGCAGCGTCTCCAGTAGTAACTCCAGTTAAGCCAACCACTCCCCAAAGTATATTCAGTCAGGTATCCACGGCTAATGCGAGACAATCTCCCCTCGTCAAAAAGTTAGCCGAACGCACTCAGAGTACCAAGGATATCCTCTCTCCTTGGATGCGATTACTGCTCCATGGGGAAATAGATAGTAAGAAGACCGTAACTGCGTCTAGATTCAGCTCTCCAGAGAATACCCGTATTATCCTGACTCGCGGTGAGGACCAACTACTTCCTATTAAGAGTTTAGGTATTCAGTACGTAAAGGTCGAGAACGCCAGTGAGTTCATCGAAGCAATGGCCTACTGCGATACTATCTGGCCTGACTGGGCTAAGTTACCGGAACCTTACTTAATCATTGATGACATATCTAAAGGAAAGGACATGGTGCTGAAGGACAACGAGACCTTTACTTCCGGCACTGGCGAGGTCCGCGAGCACAAGGACCCCAGGAAGATGCACGTAGCCGCGTTGAAGGAGATGGATTCTGTATTTACTACCCTCAACAGGAAGCCTATTCACATTACCCTCGTGGCCCTAAGCAAGATAAGGGAAAACGCCATCACTCAAGAGGAGTCTATCTTCCCTGACCTTCCTCCGGCGATGTCCAATTTAATTATGTCGGATTATTCCTACATCTATTACATCAACAAAAAGAAACCCAACAACGCCTGTCTCCTTACTGGGAAGGACTTCGAGTCCATAACCGAATATGACGAGAATCAGAAAAAGAATGTCACCTTCCAACGGTTCATGTTCGCAAGACACAAACTACCTGTGGAGTTGGAGGGTAAGGGTATAATCCGTCCCTATGAGCCACTGGACCTCAGAGCTATCTGGGAGAGGATTAAAAAGGGAGAGCCAGCAAAGGTTGGGACATGAAACGCGCCAAAGTAAAGGTACCCAGACAGAAAGCGTGGAGTCTACGTCAACTTAGAGCCGGACGTTGTTCTACTTGCGGGAAGAAACGTAAGTATGGTGCCGCGAGATTCTGCCCCTTACACTTGTCACTCGACGCCGCCAAACATCGTGAGGCACTTGGATGTAAGCGATGGAAAAAGGGAGGCAGGGGCCGTCCACCCTTGTCCGTCGCCGCGTAAGGGAGATAACCATTGTCCATAACCGCGCCAAAGTGGAGATAGTGTCTCCGGGATTCACGTCTTATGTCTTTAGGGGACCTCGCAGCCACCGTAGACTACGAATAATCGTCCCCCAAGCTGACTATGCATTATTGAGAGAGGAGAATGCGTTGAGGAAGGCGAAGGAGAAGGGATATCTAGTGGAAGATAAAGGAGGAAAGTGATGGCGAAAGGTAGATTATTTGAGTACGCAGTACTGTACCATCCGAAGCCGACGAAGGAACAGAACGACCGTGGGGAGACACCGAAATCAGAAGTATTAATAGAACCGAAGTCCGTGTTGGCGTCCACTCCCGACCAAGTAAGTGTTTTGGCAGGAAGGGCTATCCCAGAGACACACGTCGATAAACTAGAGGACGTGGAGATAATCGTCCGCCCTTTCTAGCCCCGCTGCTGGGGGCGGGTGGACAGCAGCAAGGGAGTAGAACGATGGACTGGGGACCACTGGAAGAATTGAAGGCCCTACAAAAGGAGCCAGCAGCACAACGAGCACTATTGAGAGCCGGTGCCAAATTTACCCAATCTGGCGTCCAAGCGAGTACCAGTTACAACGCCGCGACCGTATCCAGTGCGAATATTAACTCTTGACAAGTTTCCATGGTAAGAGTACATTCACACACTCGTAGCAGTGAAAATTCAAGGGAGAGAATGGAAGGTGACTATGTTCGACGACGAGGCCACACAAATGCAACGTGAGGTACCAGAGGAACCCATAGAAGTGGAGGGACACGAGGTAGGGAATGGTGAAATAGACCTATTCCCCGACACTCCCGCACCTATGCGGGCGGCTCCAGTGCCCCAAGCCCACAGAGTAAGGATTACTGGCGTGAGTGTTGAGAGCAGCAAGGACACCCTCACCCAATGGCTGAAAATATCCTATACCAGCCTAGACACGGCTGGAGACGACGCTCTAACCGTCTTCCTCCCGCAACAGTATATCGACAATCCCGCCGTGGACCCCGAGACATTATCCAAGGCTCCGGGTCCCATAGGTGCTAGTGGCCGTCCCACTCCATCTGAGCACCAAAAGTACGCCGCTGCTGTCCGTAATCATGGTAAAGCCGCTAAGGCCGGTGCCATTATCGCTCATAGTATGAATCCTAGTGATGGTAACGAGTTGGGGGACGGTACCTTAGAGACCCTAATCCGTTTTGCCAAGGAACAGGACCATAAGGTGAGGTCCATTAACGTTCCCCGTACCTTCGTCCAAGTGGCTGAGTACCTCAATGGACTATGTACCGGTACTGAGTGTGTGGCATTGTTACTGCCCCAAGGTGGCGACGGTGAATTCAGTGATAGACTGAGAACACGTCGATTCGTCTCACCGGCCTTCGCGGAGAATGTGCTCAAGGGGTATGACCCTAATAAAGGTAGAGGGTATCGTAGATTGTGGCTTAACGAGTAAGTAAACTAACCTATTGGTACACTAGCCCACAAATGCAAGTGGCCTAGCACCTCCCTCGTGTGTACTGCGAGGGGAATTGAAGGTGGTGAGCACGTTAGCACTGTAGCCAAATATCTCAACAGGGTGGATACTCATCCTGTCAGTGCTGAACCGTCCAGCATGGAAGGGCTCCACAAACGGTCGTAGTGACCCTCCACCAAACTTGTACAAGAGAGCGGGCACCGTCCCTGTGGTCGTGAGGCCGAAACGGTGCAGAACTCGTTAACGAGGGCTCAACAGGGTGGGAGTGCTGATATCAGCAACGGATTCGTAATCCGATTCCCACCTTGTCAGTCTATTAAAGTTTGGCGGTGCTCACTAGCCAGGGCTAACGATACAGAGGGGTGAGCCAGTGGCAATGGATATAATGCGAGTCGCTCCTCTCGCCGCCAAAGAGTTTGGGGACGCACCAAGAAGACACTCTTGTCGGAAGGAGATAGTCTTCAAGTCCCCAATAAGTTAGCCATCGACAGAACGGGCGAGCGTTCTATGGGGTATGTAGTCGCTGATTGTCAACGTTCTGACTGGCACAGCGTCCGGTCGCGGTGGCTATAGATTACCCTAGCGGAAGTACGGTGAGGCGGATGTGGGATACCCTGATGATTATGTCAGGTTAAGATGGCACCCATAAGCGACGGCACTGAGCCACCGAGTTCACCGTCTAGGGACAGTTTGGGCACTCGCGGTAAACACAGGTCCGAGAGGACAGTCGCTTCGGTGACAAGCATAGTGTTAGAGTGCCCGCTAAGTCGGGCATGAGGTTCGAGACCTCAACATGGAACGTCGGCCATGGGAGACGGTTCAATGGGTCTGGGACTGCCCCCGGAACTAGTGGAGAGTGTGAACTCGAAAGCGAACAGTCTTGCTGTTGATACCCTAAGCTGTGCTAAGAGTTCAATCGGGCACCTCCACTAGCAAGTTACTCTGCCTCCCCAAGCAGGTGGAGTAGTAGTGAGAAGGGATGGGTAACATGACCCCGCTATCCATCCCTTTTCTTTTTTGGGAGAGTATGTGTCTGGACAACCCCAAGCGTGTATGGATATCCAATGCCCATTGGCCAGTAAGTCTACTGGATTCGCCTTGCCGTCTGGAGATTTCAATAAGGTGAAGATAGTCGCTTTACTCGAAACTCCGGCAACCAGTGAAATTATTTTCCCTATCGTGGAACTATCAGACGGAGAGCAGGAGTTAAACCGCCGTAGACAACGCTATCCAACTCTGGAGGAAAAGTTTATCAAAACTGGAGCAGCGGTCGTGGGGAAAGCTGGAGCCACTTTATTCTCCTGGATGCTGGAGCCGTTGGGGATACATAGGATAGACATCGGACTCGTGAATACTCTCCACTGTTATCCCGGTAAAAAGCCTGATGGAACCGTTGCCTATCCTATTGGTGACGTGAGAAAGAGAGCCGAAGCCTGTTGCTCCACCTTATGGTGGGGACAGTTAAGGGAGTGGAATCCAACAGTGGCCATTATATGCCTCCATCCAAGTGCTATCTCGCGGGAGCCGTCCCCATTGCCTGTCTGCTTGAAAGTTATAGAGAAGGCAAAACATTTCTCCCTACAGGGGGAGAGGGTACTGATATTAATGGGTGGTAAGGCCAGTCACGCCTGGTTGGGGCATTCTGAGAATACCACAGTATGGTGTGGTCACTATGAAATTGAGTCCGGCTATGCTAGACTGAAACGTGAGGAGAGGAGGGTAAGTGGGATGTCCATCAAAGTGGGACCGAAGGTTAAGAAGCCCAAGAAGTTGACAACTAAACTAGCCCTGGAGATATTCCTCAAATCAGCCCTCCCTGTCATCCGGGCGGCGGATGTTGCTAAGGATGATTTTACTGGGGAGGTCCAATATCACATAGATACTTACATAAGTGAGCAACAATATAAGGAGATGTTGGGATTGATGGTCCCCAAGGTGAAGGGGAAGAGTAAGGGGTTGGATTAAGGAGAGGATATGAAAATTTTAACTATAGGACTTCTGGGACTTCTACTAACCGTCCCAGTGCTGGGAGACACTCCACAAGACGAGAAGGTAACTGTTCCCAAAAGTATGCTGACCCAAGACCAATTAAATAAATTACAGGGACATGACCTGCGGGAAAATGTCCACGAGTGGGCTGGAGTGGGAAAGGAAGTAGGGGAGGCAGTCAATTCATCCTTAGCCGCCGTGACCGTCCAGACCAATAGCTTCGCCCAAACTGGGGTGGGGAAACTCACGATGGTCCTTGTGGTATGGAAGATACTCGGAGACCAGATAGTACATCTAGTTGGAGGAGCCATAGAGTTAGTCGTCTTCCTTCCGCTTTGGATATGGTCCTACCGTAAAACCTGTATGGTCCGTAGAATCAAAACGGGTAAAGATACTTGGCAGACAGTGGACTACAAAAAAGATTCCTATGGAGACTGTTCCCCACGGCAGGCGCACTTACTTGCGATTGTAATTCTGATGGGGATATTTTTGGTTACGGTGTTCAGCTATTAAACGACTGACTAGCCCACTTAAGAGAGACAGGTCCGGGTTGGGCAACTCCGGCTGACGCATCTTTCGATGCAGAAAGGAAGCGCCATCGTTGGAACCTGTCTCTCAACATTCTGAGGAAATATGAAATGGTCTCTAGCGTGGCAAGAAGACTGTGAAAAGTGGCGAGGGGAATATCTCAACGGTCCCTATGCCCACTGGTGCATGGAGTGGGACGGACTACCAGTGGATATGTGGTATCCGGAGTTCGACTGCTGTGTGTGCTACAAGGGATTCTGGTTCAGTGTGGCGAAGTGGATTAGTCGAAGGTATTGTCGATTAAAGGGATGGTAAATGTTCGAGGTGATGAGAACGTGGCCCCTAGTCGAAAGGAACCCAGCGGCGATAAGGGAGTTGGTACCTAATCCTTATCTCTCCTGGGACCTTTAGAGTGGCACACCCGCGATAACACTCCCACTATCCTAGGCGTCAGCGACGGCAACCACACAGTGAGTGTCCCCTATGGCGACGGGAAAGCTCCGTTTCAGTATCTACTTCAGAGATATCCTGATTGTCATCTGCTCGGTCATAATCTTGTGGCTGCTGATATTCCGGTGGCCGTAAAAGAGGGTATTCATATTCCCATAGAGAGGGTGGAGGATACCATCCTCTACCACTTCCTTACAAATATGTCTCTCTGCAAGGGGACTAAGAAAACGGACGATGAGGAGGGTGAAAAACGTGGTAGAGGATGGATGAATCTTTATGCCATGTGTTCCTTCTACCTCTCTGTCCCTAACTGGAAACACCACCGCGAGGATACTTGTTCCGGTCCCTGTCCGGAGTGTGATGTGTTCGGGTACAACGGGAACGACTGCTACTGGCCCCTCAAAGCCTTCCCCCTCATGCTCAAGAGGGCCAAACTATTAGGCGTCCATTCATTATATCCTTTGCATCGTGATGTAGAAGTAGTACTCTCCAAGATGAAAGAACGAGGGGTACTGGTGGATGTACCCTATGTGGAGAAATTACGGGGAGAGTTCCAACTAGCATGTAGGGAATACTGGGATGACTCCACTAACACTGGCATCTTCCCCTTCAATCCCAACAGCTCCCAGCAAATAGTAGCCCACTTCAAATCCAAGGGTATCCCTCTTGCTAATTCCCAGGAACAGACTATTCGAGACGCTTCAGAGGACTCCGACGACCCCGAACTTACCAGTCTCCTGGATTACAAGGAGTTGGGTAAAGGCCCTGACCGATGGTTCGCGCCTCGTATCTTCGATTATGAGAAGAATGAGTGGACAGGATACGTTGACAGTGAAGGTTCAATTCACTGTAACCTGTCCTTCTTCACGTCAACAGGACGCCTTGCTTCTAGCAATCCAAACCTACAAAACGTCTCTAAGCGCCGCCGGGATAGAGCCACAGGTGAAAGTATCGGTAAGAAGGTTAGGAGAGCCATCGTCGCGCCGGAGGGATACTATCTCTACCGGGCTGACTTGAAGAATGCCGAGAATAGAGTGTTCCTTCACTTAGCTGGGTATAAGGATATCCCCAATACCGACTTCCACTCTGCAATGAGGGATATGATTGGAATTAAGGAAGAGGACCCGTTTGCTATCCAGATGGGGAATGCCAGAGAGGCCGCTAAGACGGTTACCCATGCTACCGATTACATGGAAGGGTTAATTCTCCTTACTACCGCTGAACTCCGTTCCTCCCGTATCCAGAATGAAATATCCAAGGGTGTAAGAGTAGCCTTCCCGGATTGGAGTGTCTGGGGAAAAGTTGTCACATTTACCGGTATCAATTTAGCTAGGCGTGCGTTTGGTTCCGCTAGTTGGGAGAATCGTAAGCGTGCTCTCGAAGTAACCATGAAATACTTCTCTGGATTTCCTAAGTTACGGGGCCTACAGATGTTCATAACTAAACAAGTAGAACGTGAAAAGTGTGTGAGGCCACCGACGGGATACGTACTCTCCAGCTACGGTTATGAAACTGACCGTTTGAAGACCGCAGCGGCTATGTTCGGTTCCAATCCCGTAGCCCACGTCACTAAATATATCCTCCTTAACGCTGAGAGCCATCCCAGACTATTACCGGTTTTACAAGTCCATGATGAAATACTCTATTACGTCTCCCGTGAATACGAATCCAAGGTAGTAGGAAAGTGGATACAGGAGACAGTAGAGATATCTACCCCAGAGATGCCCAACTTTGTGATACCTTGTGAGGTGACCTTTGGCCCCAATTGGGCTGACCAGACTCCCATATGAGCCACGAACACCCCCACCGAGGCACCTGTGGCGCTCTCAAAAGCCACTCCATGATAATCAACGGTATCCACGGGGAACATTGGACGATATGCGAGTTGTGTTGGAGGAACTTCTTGAGATGGTTGGAGGTGAGGGATTTGGGGTCCAAACGATATGGGAATGGATATCAATCGGGGCATGTTAAGGAGGATTCTGAGTGAGAAATATGATAGTATTCGTCTGATGTTGTGAAGGGAGAATCACCATGAAAAAGGAGCAGCCAATGACAGCACACCTGTAGTTAAAGGAGGTGATGTCCATTGGCAGGAAACGCTCACCGCCGCCGTCATGGGAACGTCCCAGGTTGCATGTACTGTGAACACCGTCCCAAGGTGGCAAGGAAGCTCCAGTTGTATCGTAATAAGAATGGTCACAGACATAATCCCGCAAGCAAAAAGCGCGGGAAGAGAGCTAAGAAGAGGTAGTATCCAGGGTCCCAAACTAAACACTTGGGACCTTGACATTTTCTCCCAATTGCGCCTAAGTTGGGAAACATGGGATTACCCTCTCCCATTGAATATACCTCTGAGTTTGACTGCTGTAGAAGACTCTGGATGAGAGTGTTGGTACGCGCTAGAGAGGACGCCGAGGGGCTCAATTTGGTAAATGGCGTCGATAGGAAGCGTCTTAGAATCAGGGGCCGCATCTGGCTCACGGTCAAAAGTATCGACTTGGAAGATGTATGTGAGATGAGTGGAGTGTCGCTAGAGAGGGTAATATCCAAGTTCAGGAAAAAATATGGGAGAGGATAAATATGGGCTGCGACAGCAGTGACGTGAATCCCACAGGGGACCCGCGAGGAGGTATTCTGGAGAGAGGTAGGCACAAATTTAACCGTACCAAATTTATCTCAGAGATGAAGAAACGCGGTTGGGGCCTGGATGCCAATGGCTGGATTATGCCGCCTAGTAGGACATCCGTGGAGAGAGATAGGGATTGGGAGGAGTCTATACTACTGGCGATAGAATGTAGGTTATCCAGCGATTAATTTTAGGTCAGCCTGAAGCTGGTCGAGGTCCAGCATGTTAGGTGCTATCCCATCAGCGTTGTTAAGCCAGTCTTCCGTAATGAGACAATAACACTCATCACAGTATTGGGCCTCAAAGGCATTCGTCAATTTCTGATTCTTGGCCCAAGTCACACAGGAATATCCCGCTGACCCGTCTCCAAAATACGGTACGTCATGTCCACCTTGGATTCCACCGTCATTGGGCACAACATCCCAAGTCTCCCCACTACCGGTCTGGTCTAGGGCTGACTGAGGTACTTGGAAACCCGTGTCTACGGCTCCAAAGATGTAGATAGCCTGACGAATACGGACTGGATTATTCGCAGGTACGGCAGCCCAGCCTAAAATCTTATGCCCAGCCATACCAGTTGTCTGGAGATAGTTGAGGGTATCCGTGATAGCGGCACCATTGTCATTGGCTCCCGTGACGCGGCTGAATCCTGGACAAACAGCTTCATACATGGTTAGTACATCATCTAGTGTTGGGACGACCATAGTACCCGTGTGAGCCGTCATCAACATCAGTATGTGAGCTTTGGCCGCACACGTACAATCCCCATACTGGTCATTCCCAAACATCTCCCACTGGTCTTCGGGGACCTTATACTCCCTAAACACCTTCCCCGGAGGAGCCGGTAACGCCTCCGGGAGAAGATATTTCTCGAATGAGAGAGTTTTCAGGTGGTGCTTGGGGGCGAGTTTACCTAGCTTGAAAGCCATGGGACCTCCAGTTACGCCGTCGCCGTCCCGAACAACTCCCCAATAGACTTCAGCAAATTAGCCTGGATAGTAACCGTATCCACCTGGTCCGGGATGGCTACGCCGCTGTCGTCGAGTACGGGATTCCCATCGGCGTTGGCGATGTGGGCTGTCACGTTGATAGCCACGTTCATCTGAGCGACTGGTGAGGCAGCCTTTACCGTGCCCGATGCGAGGGTAAGGGTGCCGTCAGGAACCCCAGCGGCTCCAAGGGTAGGCTTGGCGGGACTATCCATGGTGATGACTACTGTTGACGGGTCGGCGGAAGTGACGGAGACCGATTGACCGGGGAGTAGGGCGACTCCGGGATTCCCGCTATCGTCTTTACCTATGATGAAAAACGTGTCTGAATTCGTGGGGCTCAACTTGAGTGGCATAATATTTCTCCTATATTTAGTCTACTTGCGATTCGATTCTACTACCGTTCCGAATCTCCATTCCATACTTTTCAGCATGTGTATGGTCGTGAGTTTAACCAAGGAATCCGAGATAAGGTGAAGCCACGTGTTCAACGTCTCAAACTCCTGATGGATGAGTTCGAGTTTACCCGCGATAATCGCCAGTTCATTCCGTTCATTGTCTTCCATAAGGGACTACTTGGCATGGCCGAGAGTAATGACACGGACGAATTTGTTGTGGGCGTGCAATTGGTGAGTCCTATTAAAGTTATCCACATTCGGATACCCAGTAGGACGAGTAAGGACGAAGTTGTAATCAGAAATGAGCTTATTGGTATCGAGAGTAGTCAACCTAGCTCTGGCCAACTCTCTCGTAGCCACTGGAGTAGCACAAGAGGGGATGAGTGCAGTAATAGTGATGATGATGGCATCAGCAGCTTGGAAGACGACGAGAGCGTTGGTGGTGGACGAGGCCGAGGACACCTGAACTATCTGTAGGATTAACTGAGCGTCGTCATTAATAACCTGTACCGCCGCTTGGGTCTGGGCACAGGCGGTGGGAGCAGCAGCAGCCGAGGCAGCCGCAAGTTGAGCCGCGACGACCTTCAAATTAGCCGCATCAGCCGTAATCTTGGCCTCCAGGGCCGCGTCTACGGGCTTCCCCTCGGCAATGGCCACGATATTCAGGACATTCAATAGGGAAGGGGCAGCGACCGCAATAATCGTGTCGAGTTTACTAATCCAGGTAGTACTGCACGCTTGGAGGGTGAGAGATACCACCAGTAACGCGGAAAGAGACATTTTGGACAGGATACGTATCATGTGGACTCCTTTTTAGTGGACACGTTCATTATAGACCCGATTCCAACTTTGGTTGTGAAAGATTTCTCCAGTAAGTCTATATATGTAGAGAGTTCATGGTTAGTGGCCACACTCAGATTAACATCCCCTCTCAGTTTCACTTTCTGCCCGACGTGCCAAAAAGGGAACATTGGCAACGCAGGAACAATATCCGCATGGTGTTCATAGCGAGTGGAGTCCACGATAACCTTATCAAACTCATCTGCGAATCCCTTGCTACCCACACGGGGACTGGCGAAGGTACGAACTCGTGGGAGGAGGTCCTTGAGGTCTAGTGAGAGGATGGTCGCCACAGCCCCACCGAGTGAATGGCCGCAAATAGTCACCGATTTAACCTGTCCAGTCGATACCAAAGAGTGTACATATTCCGTTACCGTCACTTCCTTAGCTTCTGGCTGTTGTACCAACCTCAGTGAATTGAAGACTGCGAAAAATCCTGAGTGCAGCCAGCCCAATCTGGTTGGAATCTGGACAGCGAGGGCATCATCTAGCCACTCCAATATATCCGTCGCGTGTGTCCCACGAATGGCTACAATTAGCTCCCCACTGGGAGAGATAGCTGCATAACCGAAACTTACGGAATCTCCAGGTAAATCATTACCCTTAATCTCATTGAGGAATGAATATCCAAGTGTGGTTATCTGGTCGAACTCGTTTTGGGAATAATTTCCAGTCCCCAACTGTGAGGCCACAAGGACCAACTTGGCATAGATAATATCAGTGGATATCATGTGAGGGATATGTTGAACGTCGCCCAGACGGCAGATAGACCACCTTGGGCAAAAGCAGCTCTCATGGCGTCCGTGGGAGTGGCTGGTAACTCCGATAAATAAAAATGCGGACGGTCTGGGAATTCTTTCCACAGAGCCCCTTCAGCCAACCCGCACTTTAGTGCTGTGGCCAACATATCTACCCACGCCGGGTCACTGGCGTCCCAGTCCGGTACTCCTAATTTGAATGGGTCGATATCGCAGGAGTATCCCATGCAATGACTAGAGTATCCTCCCTTAGCATCCGTCACGATTCTTCCTGGAGCCGTGCGTCCTTGAGCATAGAGAGCATCTTGTTGAGCGTAAGTCCGTAAACCTTGAATAATATGAATGGACACGCCATCTGGGGTAAGTAGGGCATCCAACTCATGCACACGATGGGAGAGTTCGGGGTGTACAAGGGCCAAACGCGCTTCCGAGACCGGGTCCACTTTACTTCCCCTTCCTCACCACCCTAACCTTTACTCGCTTTTCCTCAACCTGCGGCAACACGGGAACAATGATATTCCCGAACCTGTGATGTATCTCGTCATCTCTGGCCATCTCTGTGGCCACCCAGAATAATATACAGTTCCTACAGAGGTACCAAGGATGGTATCTAGGGTGCTTACAACCCGGCCTGCAACAAGTTCCAGTAAACTCCACGTCATCCTACTTGCTCTCCACTGTCGATATCGGCGCGACCTTCAATGGGTCTGGAGGGGCTGCCGTTACTGTCACTGTCTCGCCTACGGTTATGGGGTCAGCAGCTCTAGCCGCCGCTAATCCCTGCGCCTGAGCCGCCGCGATTGGCAAATTGGAACTAAAAGCCCTAGCAATACTGACGAAACTAGTCAGGAGGGTGAATATAAAGTTGTATACTTTACCGCTATGAATATCCGGCGTGGGGAGAGCGGTGACAATATGGGCGTAGATGAGCGCAGTCACAGCGCCCGCAAATAGTTGATGTGCCATAATCCATGTCCATACGCTCGTCACAACAGTCTCCCTCTCCTATACCTTCTCTTCTTTGCTATCCCATCCGGTTCCGGAAACTCGTCAAACTCCTTCCACATTTTCTTTATACACTCGTAGCAGAAGGGGACGAATACCTGTATTCCCCCCAATATGACATGATTCTCGTCATCCTTTGGTATTTCACGCTGACACTCGTCGCATTTCATCGGGAGAGTGTATCATCTAAGGACGCCAAGTAAATAAAGAATCAGACAAATAATGAGAACGGTCCCTAACCCTATCCCTCCCCCACGTCCCCAATTCCCCCCGCCATAAGAACTGTCGTACCATCCCCCACCGACGCCGAAGATTAATATCAATATGACGATTAGAAGTAACATTTAAGACTCCTTAGAAGAACGTGGATATGGCCCACAGGAACATCCCAAACCATCCAAATCTGACACGATAGGTATCGTAAGTGGGATAGTTGACCGGGAACGCGGCTAGGGCTAGGAAGACGCACGCGATGACGAATAGGATTAGGTGAATTGGTGCCCCGTTATGCTGATTCATAACCTCTCCTTTACTTAAGTGAACTAAGTTTCCATACTGTTATGACTAACCCAGCCACGGACATCAACGCCAAAAAAAGTGTGGCTATAATAGCCCAAGTAGCCGTCGTACCAGTCCCTTTCCCCGCCCCCTCACTCCTAGACTCCCTAAGACTCTGTATATCCACCCGCAACCTTTCGATATCTGTCTGGGCTGTAATCTTTAATCCCTCCAGTTTCTCCTCCATGGACTTGAATGCCGCTTGGGCTTCGAGACGGGGCATCAACGTTTTCGCTTGGTCGTCCAACTGTCCCCTAAACTCATTCGACCTCTGATTGTAATCCTTCTGGGCATCCTCGGCCTTCAACACGGCTTTCTCACTAGCCAAGAATGCGGTGGCTGTGGATTTCTCCTGAGCCGCCAAGGCAGCCGATACAGCAATCTCAGCAGCCCTAAAACGGGTGTCATATAACCTATCCCGTTCGTCCATAATAATCTTATTGCTACCCACTTGGTCCTGCACACGAGCTAGTCTCTCCGCGAGAACCTCAGTGCGGACATTGTGTTCAGGAGTCATATACCCCTATTTTATCATCAGTTTATGACGGGTACCGTGGTAATGGGATTCGTGACACTAAACGTATGGAGAGTCTTAATTGTGGATTGGGTAGGGAGCATCCTGAGTGGAATATTGATATCCATCTCTCCCATTTGGAAAGTGGACGGGACCACATTACCGTCAAAAGTGACGATACTAGTGATACCACATCCCGTACATAACAACCTTACGGGACATAATAGATTCCAATTAATCCCATCTTGGCTACACCCATTTGAGGTGACATAACTACCTGTGGGTATGATATTGGTGATAACCGGTACTACTCCTGATGCTGGTAGAGGATAAGAGGTAAAAATGACAGTTTTAGACGGCGCTGGAGGAGGGACAACTGTCCCCCACACCGGACCGCTATCGGTAATCGTCATATTCTCAACTGTCGTAGCCAATGAGTTCGAGACATTGTTAGCCTTAATAGTCCCGCCAACGGACGCGATACCCTTATTCACCACGATACTGTCGTTGGTGTCGAGAGTGATTGTGAAAGTTCCCGTTGAGGGAGTTCCCGGTGAACTGTCCACGACACCTGGTGTAAGCGGGCTGAATCCCGAATCTCCTAACTGAATCGTGTTGATTTGATAGTTAACTACATTACCGGGATTGCTGTTGTTGCTCTCGATTCTATATTGCCAAGCGGCTGAGGTTGCGGAATTGGAACTCTCGTTGACGATGGCGATAGTGGGAGCTGCTGGAACTAGTGCGGTATAGAACGCTTCCTGTGTCCCATCGACACATTTTACTGTCGCTGACACCACTGTTGGACTCGTCTCGCAGTGACTCACAAACGTCGTGCTGGTAGTCGAGAGGTCATTCTGGAAGCGGTCAAGAATAACTAATGTATTGATACCGCGAAAATAGTAGAATTCCCTTACTACTGATACCGCATGCTGATTCTCCCTGGATGGATTTCCCGAGTCTACAACGTTATTCTGATAGGTAAGTGTCAGGTCCACTGCGGCGAATCCATAGTTAGGTTGCGTCTCCAACCGCTTCACGATTCCAGGCCCATCCGATATTTCTTGGAAGATGACTTCCGCTTTCCCGCCAACGAGGGGGACGTTGTGCGCAATGCCGTCTCCCGAAGCGATTGTGCCGACACCGTTATAGCCTGCCACGGTGTCGGAGTATCCCATCGTCTCCCTGATAATATTGACGCCTTTGCGCGAGGCTTGGAAGGTTCCTGTGTCAATGTGCCAGTGGCCTGTGCCGATGGCCAAGGTGGGCGATGTGTTTCCTCCTTGATTGGTTCCCATCTGCCAGAGTACTGCGGTACCAGTCGAAGCCCACGTGTCGTGGAGATACATATACTGAGCACCAGAGGAGTAGTAATCGAGAGGAAGATTGGAGAAAGCCAGTGTTGAACCGCCAGTATCCACTGATTTGAATATGGGTCCAATGGCTGGTTTGACGGTAGTAAGCCACTGGCGAGCGTACTTGCCTATGTTTGTCGCGCTGTATTCGGTGGCCGCCGCTTGCATGAAATCTCCGTAGAATTGAGACTCGGCCATGCAGCCCCCGGTCGTATTCGTGTTCCCGGTCGAGTTGTGGCTGATGAATCCGCAACTATTCGCCGCTACCCAAGTCTCGTCATCCGCCCATGTGAACAAATCCCACAGTCCGCGCCCGGTCGTGGTAGTAAGCATCGTGTTGTAGATGGTCTGCAACACGCCGGATTTGAAAGCTGTGGATTCCTGCCACATGTCTCGCCCAAGTAAAGCTGAGGACGCCAGGGAGAACGCATAGTAGTTGAGGCAGTAGCGTCCGTACTCACCGCCTCCCTCTTGGTTATAGAGACCGTATCCTAATTTCCCATTCTTCCCCGTACCTGTGAGAGAGACAAAGTTAAGCAGGTCGTTCCAGCGGTTCACCGCGCCATAGTCCAAGTTAGCCGGAGCATTCGCGTTGTCGATGTAGCTGGCTATCCCGAAGTCAAAGTCATTCCTGAACTGCCCGCAAAAATAATTGCTGACCGGCATTCCTACGTTGCCCCACGTCTGGGCGGTTGCGTCCTGATTCGTCTGCCACGTGCTCCAATTGGAATCGAAAGTCGTCACCTGTCCGCTGGTGAGGCAGGAGGCTTTGCCGCAGCCGGGGTAGAGCCAGTCCCGGACAATCATCGCTTCCTCGCCGCTACCCCTCATCGGGTCACAACCGGCACTCGTGGAACAGGACGCTCCACTTATAGCGATGGCGTCGGTGATGACTTGGGTGCAGGCAGCGGAGACATTCATAATAAAGCAGGTGAATGCGAGGTCGTAATCGTCGAGTGGACGCGGACTGGTTGTGAGTCCAGGATAACTGGTACTTGTGACCCAAGCCTGCATCGTTGTGACTCTAGAGGGAGTTAAAAATAAACGTGGATGTGCGTTGGGTGCCGTTAGCCCGTCTCTGGTGAATGTTCCCTGAGAGAATATTACACTGGGAGAGAAGAGAAGGACGGCAGTTATGATAAAATGGCTGAGTACCAAATTCGCATTTGAGGTGCGAACATGGCCAGACCGCCTTTGCCAAGGCATACTGTTACTCAGCCATCTGACCCATCTTACCGCCTGATTCCTCTCACACAAGGCCAAAACGCCATCGTTGATATTGAAGACTTTGCTTGGCTGTCGCGTAGAAATTGGTCTGCTCGCTGGTCCAAAGAAAGTAAAACGTTTCATCATTGCACCTTTGCAAAGAGAGCCGTCGCTGGCGCTGGAGGACCACCGGATGGATAGCAAGTAGCTGCATTGAAAGATACCAGTGTCGCCGCCCCGTTAGTTGGCCCGCCCATTACATTGAGATAACAGTTTGCCGCTGGATTCAAATAGGCATGGCCACCGAGCGTCGAACTTGTCCCTGTCCCTGCGGTAATATTCCCTCCCGTTATATCCGGACCTATCCCTGGCCAAGGAGTACCAGAATTACCTGAAGGGAATACCCACCACGAAGGCCGGGAATTGAGGTAAAAAGACGCCGGTAATGTCTGGGTGGACGGTACGGTGTTGGAGAATCCATCCGAGAGTCCCGTTGGAACCTCCGATACGCTACCGCAAGTTGTACTCCATCCGGTATTACCCGAGTTCCCGCACCAACGAACCGCGTTGCTAACCGTGTCGTAGTTTCCCCATTTCATCATCCCGGTTCCAACATAGCTATCGGCTTGGCACGTCCCGGTACACGAACTGCCGTCTACATAGCCTAAGGAATAAATCTCAGCGGAATTATCTCCACAATGTCCTGCCGCACTCGGAGTTAGACAGCTATAAGTATCGTGGTAGGCTCCCGTGCCGAGGACATTACCAACAATATTCCAAATACGGTTAAACGGATAAAGCAAGACGGCGTTCGTTTGCTCCGACTTGCCTCCGGAACTGCCGCCATTGGGGTCGCGTCCGTTGTATTGATTACGGAAGTCCGTTATAAGGTCGGAAGCTCCGAACACTTGGTCCCCAATCACTCCTATTCCAACATCCCCCTCATGGAGTCCCAAGGCGTCCGTACCGCCGTGGCGGTAGGAGCTTGCCTGCTGCCATTGGGCATCAAGAGAGCAGCCGTGGCAATGCGTGTAGTAGTCGTCGATGTCAAAGTTGTAGGCGTGCACCCAGTTCACGCAACCCTCGGCCATGAAACCAAAGGCCATGTGCTGCCGGATGTTATTCTCGTAAAGCTCATCGCCGCTCGTCCAGCAGGACATCACATAGTAGTTTGAGACGGGCGGAGAGCCGTAGGAGTAACTATCCCGGAGAGTTACGCGCATGGATTGGATGGGATAAAACTGATAGAACCCGTTTTGTCCAGTCTCCGTATCGCCATGGGTATCGGAAAATCGAACTCCCTTTATCCATACGTTATAACAATCTATACACTGAACGGTCGAAAACACGTTTAAGGCATTGGAGTTGTCAATGGACATATTCTCAATGCCAATACGCTGAATAGCTAAACCGGAATTTCCCCAAATTTGGGGAGTACTCCCGGAGGTAAACCAGCTTGGCATACGAATACCGGGGGTGATGCCGATAGTCCACGGACCAGTACCGGAGATGGAAGTGATAACTTGAGGTTCAGTAAGAGAGCGATTAGGCCGACCACTTACGTTCCCGCCGCCACAAGCTCCGTTCCGGCAAACAGCTAATCCCGTAGTCGGTGGAGATGTATTCGATTGGTCGACTTGGTCGAGGAAGATAATACTTCCGACTTGCCAGTTGCTCATCGCGCCATGAAGAAAGGTGCCGACCGTTATGCTAGTTGTACCTTGCGAATAGCCAGCGGTCCAGCCAGCGCAGTTGTCTGCTCCATTCAGGGCAGGGGTCCAATTGGTGCAATCGGTGTCAGCGTTACCGTCATAGCCAAAACCAGGAGAACTAGTCGAAATACAAATATCCGCTCCGCCTGAAAATGGACAACTAGAAGTAGTGTTGTAAAGGAAAACGAACGTCTGATTTGCGCCCATGCCCCGCACAGTCACATTGCTTGAGAGATTCCATTGCGTATTCAGGAAAAAATTTCCTGCCCCAAGTTGGACGTATCCGCCAACGCCACTCAACGGATGGGCCGTAGCGCAATTCGAGATGGCCGTGTTGATCGTGGCGGCTGAAGCGGGAGTTCCCGAACTTCCGTAAGCCGCGATAGTCGTACCGCACTGCGTTCGAACTTCATTTACGTAAGTTGGATCAGCCCCGGCTTGCTGCCAGTTCTGCCCTGCGCGAGCAGGCGCAAGAACCCCAGACCAAAGTTGGGCGCGCGCGGATGAGGCAAAAATTAAGGCAAAGAAGATAGCTAGATTTTTCAATTTACGATCTTTCCACCTTGGATGAGTTTTCCACCGATACTAAGATTGGGTTGTGGTCCTATGGGTGCAGCTTTGTAAGCCACACCTACATAGTTAATGCTTGTCAAATTTCCGCTGTTGTGCAGCACTATCGTATTGTTCACCGTCGCCGTGCTCGGGTTGTAGTAATGGCTGTAGTAGTCGGCTGCGTCGTTGCCGCCTGTGTCCGTCTCGCCCAGATAAAACATCGTGTCGAGCGGACCGGGGCTGCCATTATCTGGAGGCCCAGTACCGAACGCTGCGCTAAAGATGATGAGTCCATTCTTGGTCGACGGAGTAATGCTGGGAAGATTTGTCTGGTTCGTCTCCACTAGGTTAGTGGTCGTCGCATGAGATGCCGCCGTGGTTCCTCGCAAGCCACGAGAAATTGTGAGTGTCCCAGTTCCACCTCCAGAAGTTACCTGAATGATTTCACTTTCCCACATAAGAAAATCGTTGTTGGCGATGGTGTTGGTGTTTACCGTTACAGTGGTATCCGTTGCGATCCTGGATTGTGTTGTCGTGGTGGCCGCAGTCACAGTAGTGCCATTTCCCGCAACGGTGTCGAATGGGGATGTAGCCGCACCGGATACACAATAGAGCATGTGCGCCCCACCGCTTGGTGTTCCAGTCTCGCTGATGGTGGTCGTCATCGTACTAGTAAGTGAGAGAGTACCATCGTCGCTGGAATAAACCTGCGATGTGTCGTTCGCATCGATCGAATGCTTTGTCAGAGTCTTTGTCGGATTCGCGATGACCACGCCGGTCAAAGCGTCTTGGTTGACCCCAGCGGAATGGACAAAGATAAAGTGATTTGGGTTGCCGAATCCACACGGCACATTGACTGTTTGTGGGTAGGTAGCGCCAGGGAAGACATGGAAGATGCTACGGACGATGATACCAGCCGCGAAGTCCGACCCTTGCGAGGCGGGATTGAATGCCGCAGAGACTCCCATGTTGTCGGTGTCGGTGTCGCCAGAGACTGTGATACCAGGGTTAATCGCCGCCGCTGTGCTCTGTACAAAGAACTGCGCCCACGAAATGAGCGCCGAGCCCATACGGTTACCTTCAAGCAGAGTGAAGCTCGACCCAGCGGTGAACCCGGTGGCGTTCGGCGCGTTGCCGGGGAAACCGCCGTTCGCGTCCATTCCAAAGTTTAGTATCAGGGTCCCGTTGACGGACGGCGTGAAGCTACCGGACGACATCGTTGGGCCGGTGAGCCCCTGAGCGCTGCCAGTCCCTTTCAAAGTACAGTCCGTGTTGTAGGACACGACTGCCATGCGCTTGAAGTTCAGAAGCGTCGAAGCGAAGTGAACCTTAATGAATTGAGTTCCGGCTACCGTCCCGCCCAAGGTGTACCAAATGGCGCTGTCGTTCGTAGTGCCGTTACCCGTGTTGCTTTGCTTTTTGGCGAGCGTCCAAGTGTTCTGGGTGCCGAGGTTGGACGCGCCGGGGCCGCCCGGTGACTGTAGATCGGTTATCGTCGGGTCGGTCGCGAGGTGATTGTAGGTGAGGAACAGCACCACGCAATCGTTCGTCGGAATGGCGTCGAGGTTGATGTTGAAATCATTACCGACTTCATTTCCTGCGTTCGAGGCACTATCGACAAATTGGATGATCGTCGGTGTCTGCGCCGAGCAGATAATCGGGAATAAGAAAAGCAGTAGTAGAAACCATACTCTCTTTATAGTCTGAATTGACTCCCTCGTCTTTATGGTTGCAACGTACATGAAGTTCCTCGGTAAATTGTAATCGAGTCGCTTGCGCTGCCCGTCAGCACCATAATATTCAATGTCGTTGCGCCTGCTCCTTGCTCAATCGTACCCCAAATATCAAATACAAAAATGTCGGCCACGGTGCCAATCGCTCCTGCTGCGCTAGGAGTGAACCCAGTACCGCCAATGTTCGTAGCGGTTGTGGTGGTTAATGTTGGCAGCGTGCCATCAACGCCTGTAACTGCAAGTCCAGTGCTTATTCTGTCTGCAGCATAAATATTCGTGGGTGCTGTAGTTGTTGCTTGAATTCCAAAAAAGTTAGCCGCGGCAGCCGTCGCTTGGGAATAGGAGCCGTGGCAAACGAATGAATAATTGTGATTCGTAGCCGGTAGAGTCCAAGTTAATCCGGTGATCGTCACTAGCGATGTGCTGGCTGTTGTGAAGTTTGAAGCTACTTGAACCGTGTTCCCGGTGCGAATGAAAGCTGAACTGTTTCCGGCTGTCCCGTTGCCGACGTCCACGACGCCTGCGGCATCGCGCGAGAGTCCGGTATCCGCATTCCAGTTGTAGACGGTCCCACTGGCCAATTGCAGAGAATTGGAAATCGTGATCGGATTTGTGGATGTACCGGCAACCGCTGGAGCCGTCAAGGTAGCAGAGCCGCTCGTCGAGCCGGCCAGCGCCAAAATTCCACTGCTCGTGCCCGCTAAACCAACAGTGAGTGTGGGTGCCGAGAACTGTAATTGTGTCGTAATGCTTTCCGTCACAACTCCAGAAGAATTTGACCAAATAGGAAAACCCGTGGCCGCCGCACCTGGCAAAGTCAACGAATAAGCGGTAACCGAAGTCGGAGCTTGCTCGATGATCGTATTGGCTGGAATGTTCGTATTCGCTGTAGTGTTCGTCGAACCTTGCGTGAAGCCCACGAATCCGGCGGTAGTGCCCAACACGGATAGCACACCTGCCTTGCCTGCTGTTCCTGAACCACCGGTTCCCGGTGTACCGGGTGTGACGATGATGCTTCCGCCGTTGGAATTGACACCCGTTCCGGCTCCAGCGCCACCATTACCTGCCGGCAGGAGAATATCTCCTCCAGCGCCGCCCGTGCTCGCCGTGGCTCCGCTGGCAGCGCCGCCGGTACCGCCCGCAATGGAGGGCGTTGATCCCTTACCACCCGTGCCGCTCGCGTTCGTCGTCGCTCCCCCGGTTACTCCCGGAACCACAAACACAGTAGGAGCGGCTGTTCCCGGTGTCGTGGCCACTGAAGCTGGAGCGAGAGCTTGAATAGTGACGGCGTGAGTCGTCGAGTCTGCATAGACGTCTTCAGAACTGAGAACAGGAGTGGGGGCGGCAATCTCCGCTAGTCCCAATCTACCTGCGAGGCCTAGATCTCCAGTGGAGGAGTGGCCTTCCGTGGCGGCGACGCCAGAGCGGAATAGCGTGTAGTTGGTTCCCGCTACTCCGGCTACCGTGCTGCTGTTGAATTGGAACTGCGCTACGTTCGCTCCCGCAGGATGGCCTCCGAGGTAGATGTTGCTGAGTCCGATACTGTAATTAGAGAGGTCAACGGTAGATACTCCGGCAGTAGGCACGCCATCGAACACCACATTCGCAAGGCCGACGCCACCAGTCAAGGTGAAATAAGTTGTTGGCGTCGTAGAGGAATTCAATTGAAGGTCGAGATAGAGTAAGTTACCTGCTGTAGCCGAGGCGTTGTCGAAGAAGTTCGTTGCAACGCCACCAAATTCATAGCGGCCATTCGTAATGGATAGCGTGCTGGCACCTGTCACTTTCCCGACGAACGGGTTAAAGAATCCTGTAGTAAGAGGACTAAAAAACTTTGAATTGAGTATCTTGATGTTGATACCGTTTGCTGCCTGTATGTAAGGAGCAGTCGTCTCATTCCACTCGAAGTGTGCGCCGGAAATGTTCACGGAGGTTAGAGCGGCGGTCTGAGCCGGGTCACTAATCCCCAACAGATAATCGAACGAGCATCCGGTAAAGTAGAAGTCGTCTGCCGTCGCGGTGTTCCAACTTATGAGATAGCCAGGTGTGGCGAATCCCGTATCCTCGCCAAAGATGCAGCTATCGAACGTAAGGCTCTCGCCGAATCCCGTGGCTCCCGATAACACGCTGATTTGCGGGCCACCGTTGTTCAGCGTAAAGCAGTTCGTGATATGGACGCCGACTGACCGATAGCCGAACACGAACACTCCGCTAAGAAATCCTTGAACGCCGATGCCGTCGAGGGTCGATTCGGATGATGTGTATGCCGCACTCGTTCCACCGATAAGGAAAGCGAATGTCGTGTTCGCGGCATTCGTGTTGTGGAATTGGAAGTTGCCACGGAAGGGGACCGAGCGCGTCGAACCGATGCCAGTGGGATTAGGAGCAGGGGAACCGTACTGGTCCGAGATGCTAACGAATGTTCCACTAGCCAGCGCCGTATTGAGGAATACCCTGCCAAGCGCGACGGCTGGAACGTAAGGTGACCACATTAGAGCCGATACGACTTTATAGTTAGCACTTGGGAAGATAACGGGTAAGACTTGCGTGGAAGCCGGTGCAATCGCCGCGACCTCTGATGCCTGAATCGCCGCCGTGTCGTCAGTGGAGTTATCTCCTTTCGCGCCCCACCATTGAGGGTAGAGGTTCGCCGTTTGGACACTGCCGCTGACCACCATCGGAATCTGTGTTGCCGTTCCGCTATCGGCGGTTGATGTAACGTTCGCGTGGGTGCAAGGGGAGACGAGGTTGGCCTCGAATTGTGAACCGGAAAGACCTGTCGCGATAACGATGAGGCCGCAACCGTTCAGATATGTTGCCGTAGTCAAGCCATTGACGTAGACGACCTCACCAGCGGTAAATGTGTTCGTTGCCAGGAACGTAACAACGTTCGACGTGATGGCAAAGTTCGTGATGGTAGCGACTTGCGGTGTGTTCGAGATGATTTGAACGGGCGGGGCTACCAACCCGCCGTTGACCGTCAGCGTCACCGTGTTTGGAACCGAGAGGACGCCGCCGCTTTCGGAAATTAGGTTGACGCCCGCTGGAACCGTTGGATTCGCCGCCAGTGTGTATGTGCCGGGGTCGATGGCAATACAACCTGGATTGCTGACCGCCGTAAGAGCTTGCGCGAACGATTGGAGCGCGTTGACGTGCTGGCAACCTTCAAGGGCGCTGGAGGAGAGCGTCGTGAATGTCCCAACAGCCGGGGTCGTGCTGCCTATCGCTGGAGGGACAGCCCACGTGCTTCCAAGTAACTGCGACACATTCAGGTTGGGAACTACCGTCGTGCTAGTCACCGACAGTGGTGCCGTTCCAATGGCGATGTTGGATATAAGTTGCGTTGCCGTCAGGGTGCTCGGCAGTGACATTGCCCCGCCAGCACTCAGGATTGCTGTAGCTGAAGGCGTCTGGGGAGCCGCGCCAACACCACCACCAGTCATAATGGCATTCGCTGCCAAGAGAGCGGAAACTGATTCCACGGTCGTTGAGCTAAAATAAGGAATGGCTCCGGAGACTCCTCCAGTGACAGTTATAGGGAAGGCTGGCGTTCCGCCGCCACTGGAGGTCGTGCCGCAGGTGATTGTGTGCGCGGCTGTTGTGTAATTGAAATGATTCCCTCCTGAATCGGGACAGTTGGGAAGGGATATCCACTGGCCAACTGCGGAGGCGCTTGTGTTAATAATTTGGTCCGCAGCGGAGTTCACTGGAATAGAGGTTCCATTAATTTTAGTATTCGTCATCACTCCACCAGCGGTCATGGAGGAGTCGCCGGTGACAGGGAAAGGTGCGGGGAGGTTGCCAGCAGTACCTATCCAAATATCCGTATTGGCTAAGGTCGCGGCGATGGGTTGAGAGCTTGAATTGGAACCGACAACGGTTGCGGAAGCCGGGAAAGCGCCTCCGTTAATTTTTCCCACGACGTTCGCCGTGCTGATACCTGTTACGTCACCAGTTAGTTGGTTAACGTGTGTTCGGGACCAAACTCCCGACGATGTATCCACAAGAGACGCAACGGCATACTGGACAGTAAGCGCGGGACTTAAAGTTGTCTGTCCATCAATGAGGTCCGTACTGGCGCGAGTCGGCGTACAGGCGTTGGCAGTGGAATCTATTTTCTTAAATGTTATTTGCCGACCACCTCCACTGGACGCGGGAAGGTTAATCACTACCGCACCACTTGTGGCGTCACAGGTGATGACCGTATCAGCGGCCAAGACGGTATAAGGTGAGGATGCGAAATTTATGGCCGTCTCGGTCCAGTGAGGTTGTTTGACGAGTGTCGCGCAGGAACCTGCTGATGTTGTTACGTCACCTGTCAATGCTGGCAGTTGACCGCAAGTAGCAGACCCGGACAAGTTTGTGAATGCAGGCTGAGCGAGAGAAACGACACCCGCTGCCGAGATGGCTGTCACGAAATTGTTAGCCGAGCCTGTGTTGGCTACGACTGTTGTACCTATGGTTCCCGAGGCGTTTATATCGTGAAATCGTAAATTGGTGGAGTCTTCATATAGCGTATCGAATCCAGCCGCAGGCGCAGCGGGAGCAACGATGGCCGTCAAAAGAGGATTGGTTCCATTTGACGTGAAATTTGTGATACCTCCGAGAGCGGTAGAGTTATTGTACTGAATTTGGGTATTGGACCCACCAGCGGAGGCCGAACCAGTGATGGACTGACAACCGAATCCGGTTGTGGTGGACCAACTTAATGCTTGAGTGGAGCTGCCGCAATTGGAACCGAACGCCGCAAAGGTAGGGAACTTAACTGTCCACCAGTGTCCCGGAGCTGAAGTTGAATCCTGATAGACAAAGGCGGCGAAATTTGGGATGAGTGTCCCGGACGCCGCACTGTCAATCAGGTCCGAGGCACCAACGTTTGGAGTCAATGTCAGTGTGGTCGAAGTGTTCTTAATGACGAATGGGAAGTTGGAGGCAAAATTTGTAGCTACCGCAGGTAAAGCCAACGCTGTCCCGCTTGTCCAGTTGAGGTAGTTCGCCCGGTCAGTGTATAGCAATGTAGCCGGGTTCGTCGCGTCCACTGGCACGCCCGGAAGGGAAAAAGTTTCAGCGGTAGCCGCGCCGCCGGAAACGTTTTCCGTGACCGTATATAAACCATTGACCGTGGGGCCAGCGAGACGTGTGGCGGCTCCTGCTGACCCTCCGTAAATCATGTCTCCCAAGGTCGTCATTGGATTCGTAAAGGAATTGGCGAGCACGAAGGCATCGGTGGCGAGTTTAGTTGTATTATCTCCGGGAGATTGCGTCGTGGCTGTCGTGCCATTTGGAAGGGCGGGAGTGCCGGAAAGGTTGGCTGCGGTACCAGTCGTATTCTGATTCAGCGTCGCAACGTGACCGGCAGTTATAGTTCCGCTGACCTCACAGGGAATAACGTTGATGGTCGAAACGAGTGTTGGCGTGCAGATGAGACCGGTAACGTTCGTTGTACTCGTTTGGAGGTTTAGTCCGGCACTGGATAGTGGAGTGCCGTTGATGGCTGGCGTGAATCCGCCGCCCGTGGCTGCGATGGTGGGTCCGAACTGTCCTCTGGTAATCGTGATATTGGACCCGGCAACGAATGGTGCATCATGGCATTCCGCGTCCCATTGCGTGGTGACGACGGTATCCACAGTGAGACGGCAGGACTGGCCTTGGGCGATAACTAAACTAGCCCCTCCTGGAGAGACGGTCCAAGTTGTGGGAGTGACGGTGACAGCGGTAGCCGAACCACTTGTGTTATTGACGAGACTGAGGACACAGTTGGGGAGAGCGAGAGTAGTGGCTGTAGGGAGAGTGACGGCCACGGCCACGCTGCCTTGATATTCCACAACTTTAGGACTGCAATCGGCGGAAGCGATGGTATCGGTGGAAGTGGTTCCCGTGACCGGGCGAGTGACCATACCAGGGAGAGCAAAGGCAGGAGTAGTCCCAACACCGCCAGAGGGAATGGAAACGAATGCCTGAGCGACACCATTAGGACCAGTGGGAGCGTTTACGCCGCTTAGGACGTTGGTGGTGCCCGCAGTGGAGTAGTAGGGAACGCTGAATTGGAGAGCGTTGTTGACGGTGCCACTCCCCCCGCCGCCCGCAGGCGTGGCCCATGTCCCATCACCGCGCCAGAAGGTCGTACCGGAAGCTCCTGTTCCACTGTTCATCTGCGAGACAGAGATATTCCCACTGAGTTGTGCGAAGCTGTAGTCGTTAGTAGCGGCGACTACGGCTCCAGTACGGCCAAAGACACTGGATACCGCTCCCCCTCCACCTGCCGCAGCCACACTGGAACTCTGAATCCACTTGGACGATAGGGAGTTATAGACGAATGAGATACTCTGATTCGCGGCACAGATGAAGTTACTCCCGCTGGCCATCACGATGTTGGCGTTGTTGGCGAAGGTCGTGTTGGTATCGCCGCAGAGGATGATGAGAAAGGGAGCGCCGAAGGGATTGAGAAAATTAGTGACAGTCGTGGGACTGCCGTTGGCGGTGATGAACACGTTTCCTTGGGAGACATCTGGCGTGGCTCCGGTCATCGTCAACGCGCCGGTGTTCGAGAATTGATTGGCGACAATCCGACCGTGTTGTGTCCCTTGGCCAAATACTGCCGAAGGCAGGATTAGAAACAGAAGGAGTCGTTTCATTAGTCGTGTACCGCCCAACAATCGACGGAAGGCCAAGCCGCCGCTACCGCCGTGATGGCCATATAATTTACAGTAATTGAACCGTTGGCTTTTGTGGCAACGTAGGGCGGCGAAGGCGAATTACTTGGAGTTCCTTCCGCTGAACATCCGGCACTATAATTTGTATCGGGGAATGAAGTCGTCCATGTCACGGTTATTGGTGTAGCGCATATCCCGCCTATCGCCGCCGCTGTCGTACACCCGCTAGTGCCACGTTTGCTCTGGTAGAGACCGGTAGCGGCATTGAGATGCATGGCCAAAGCTGCGGGGCCTAGCGGGTCCCGGATAGCTATCTGCCGACTAGCCGCTGGATTAGCTGGATTGAAAATGTAGGGATTGGAAGGGCCGGAAAATGATTGACCCATAATCCAGACAGATTCGGCATTCGCGCCGTTGAAGGTGTCGTTCAGGACCCGGACCACGCTGCCTGTGAAACTGGTAGTCAACAAACCGGAGATATCAAGAAATCCAACGCCACTACGAATGAACACGTTGTTTTGAGCACCGACCGTTTTTAGCAGGGTTCCTGCGCTGCAAGGAGGCGTACATTCGGCTGTGACGTTGATGTTCCCGTCGAGAAAAGTGGAAGACCCGCCGGTATAGGTCAGTCCGGAGACGCTGCCGACAATGGCGGTCGTGCCGGTGCTGATGTTACCGGTAAAATCGAAAGCTGAAAGCCCGTTGTGGTTTCCGCCTTCAAACGAAAAAGCCGTCTGCCCGTCAAAGATACTGTATTTGTTAAAGGCATAATGGTTGTGGGCAAAACTGGAAGACAGCGCCGTGTTTGATGTGTTCGTCCACTTCCAATCCTTAGTGCAGCCATTCTGCTCGCCGGGAGCGAGTCCGGTATCAATGTGAGTGAACAGATTGCGTTCGCTGAACCCGTTGATGTTGTCGCCCCAGGAGCAAGCGGAATTTGCTCCTCGAAAATTATCAATGCCGATGTCGTCGAAGCGGGCATCAAGAATGTCTCCCCAATGCACGCCGACTGCGTTTGCATTGGCCGTACCTTGGCCAATAAGACTAAATCCTTCTATTTCCGTGCCGGTGAGATAGATAGTGAAGGGACTCATGTGGACGTTCATGCAATCCGCGTTCATCGTACAATTGATTTTGAGCGCGGCTTTGCCTGGTCCGTGAATATGCACGGGAGCGGTGACGGACATCGTGGTGGATACGTTAACCGGGGTGGAAGAAGGAGCAAGTATTACTTCCCCTCCGTTCGCGGCGGCAACGGCGGCGTTGAACCAGGCACCATAATCCGAGCCTGCCCAGCCTTGCGAGTTGGCCGCGTCAACGCAGGTTATATTCTCGAAACTCTTGCAAAGCAGCGTCGATATGCCGGTCGTGCCATTGGCTATGGTGGCTGTTCCCGCGTTCCCGGTGATGCTGCCGACAATTGGATTGGCTGCTGTCGTGGTCCCGTTCAGTTGTGTGGGACCGGAACTGGTAAAGCCTCCTGCGGCGGTGTCAAGGCCAGTGGTGGTAAATGGCTGTGAGACCGTTTGACTGCTGGAAGGATTCGTGATGACGGCGTTTGGTTGATTTGTGGCAATGTTAAGGGAACCTGCGTGAATGATAGTTGTGGACCCCGCCTGTGGGGACAACCAAGTAATTGTTACCGTATTCGCGTCTGTTCTGGTAAGGGTATCCGGAAAAATTCTAACGTTGCTGGAATTATACGGGTCACCAACCACAACGTAAGGGTCGTTTAGGTTATGCGTACAAACCCACGTTAGGGAGGCGACAGGGATAGAACACAGGAAGCTTTGGGTGAGGATAGTAGCTGGACCCAATGGGATAGTGGAACTAAGTGGAGTCTGGGTATCGAGATTGAAGGGAGTGGAAGTAATGAGCCAATCGGCTCCCGATTGCTGGATATTATCCCAAACGTAAGAGATGTGCCAGAAGGTGCCGTTGGGGGCGATGAAGTCGTTGCGAATGAGAGGGACGGAGAAGGAGCCATCTACTGTAGAGACGGAGATACACCAGTTTGTCTGGCTAACTATGGTTCCGCTTCCGATAATCCTAGGAACGTTTGGTTTGTAATTTTGGAGACTCATGCAGACTTGTGCATTCGTGGGAGGACCGGCAGAGGGATAAATCAGGTGGCCAGTCACGGTCGCCGTGGATTGTCCCATAGCTATATTAGTATATAATAGTATATACATTAATAGTAGTAATAGTCTGTGTACTCTCATGGCGTCACCGGCAATGGGCCAATAGGCGGTACTCTTTGGTCCGCAGTCCCCGCAGGTGGACCTATATCTTTCACTCGTTGTCCACCTAGTTTTCTCATCTGTATTTCGGCGTTGGTCTTATCAACAGCAGTAGCAGCCGGGTCATCTAGGACCTTCTGAAATGATACACGCTGTTCGCCTAAACGTTGAGTGTATGGTTTCAACTGTTGGTCCATTGTTCCTAGGGCTCGTTCGAGGGTGGGGGAGCCGGAGGGAGCACGAGTGTTGCCGCCACTACCAGTTCCGGTCTGAATACCTGTGGGCTCCGTGACTCCTATACCAGTACCCGTCCGGAAACTAGCCGGAACAGGGGGCATAGTAGGCGGAGGCACATTCCCGGTATTTGCCGGAGTGGAACCGGCTGGTGTCTGAGACACCGTGGAAAGAGGTGCCCCTTTTGATGGTATATCAGGTTGGGGGGAAGGACCGGAGGAAAGTGATGGGGTGGTGGGAGGAGTGGAGGTGGGTAAGGGACCGCCTTGGGGAGTTACTTCAGCACGGGCACCGGGGGAATAGGAACCGGGACGGGGGACTGGTTGAGAGAGAGTGCTACGGAGGGCTGTAGGAAGGCGGCCTACTTGTTGGTCGGTTAATCCACCGGGCATGGGAGGGGGACCGGAAGTGGAGGGAGGACCGTAAGGATTGGGAGTGGGGATGGTGGAATTGGCGTCGGGGATGGGGGGAGGGTTACGTGTTGAACTCCAGTCGGGGACCTTGGGAGGCCAGTTGGGAATTTCACCTCCAGCGTGGGGGACGGAGGGATTCTGGCCAGAAGGAATATCTGGAAAGACGGCTGGATTATTGCCGGGACCGGTGGTGGGAACTTGTTCAGCGGGACCGGGAGGGGTAAATGGTCTAGCGGGATTAGGTTCGGGGCCAAGAGGTTTGGGGGATAGGGTGGTACGGAAAGATGGCTTATCGGCTCCAGTTTGGAATCCCTGTTTGATATTTACATCTGTTGGCTTGCCGCTCCAAACAGGTTTACCCTGAGCCATGTCTTTAATTCCCTCGCCAACAGCGGGGAGAATTTGGCCAGGTTTGGTTACATCAAACTTTTTGGCTATGGTTCCTAATCCATATCGTTGGGAGGGTTCAGAGAGAGTGTTACGTCCAGATGTCAGTCTATCAATCCCCTTCACAGCTCCCATCGTGTTCCGAATGGCATCAGGATTAATACCCTCCTGACGGAAGCGTTCATCTAGTGGAGCGGTGACAGCTTTCTCCTCCGCCATAAGGTCGGCTGGGGTCTTCCCTTCTTGGATAAGAGTTTGGAGAGTAGCGGGGTCCTTGGAACGAACTTTCTGGAGTTGAGCGGAGAGTTCCAGACGACGAGCTTCGAGTTTACTGTAAGTAGTGGGCTTACCGTCAGGTCCAACAGTCCTCTCTTCGCCAAACTTTTCTAGTCCCTTATTATATGGGTCCCAAATCTCCGTCTTGGCTCCTTTAATTTTAGCCTGTAAGTCGGCTTGGGACTCGGCACCTTGGAGATACGCCCGTCCGCCCTGATTCATATCGCGTTGAAATTGTTGGGCACCTTTGGGCTTGGGTTTGAGAGCTTGTTGAGCGATGGCGTTTTGGCCAGTTTCACCTTCGATGGGAGGAGCCAGTGCACTACGTAACTTGCCCATCCCATAGTTGACACCCGCTTTGACAAAAGGGGCTCCGATGGCCGTGGCAATGGGGACGGCGGCTTGGGTGGCGACACCAGAGGTATCCCCTCTAGCAGCGGCATCTTCCATACCTTCAGCACTACCTCCAGCTAAGGGAGCCAGAACAGCAGCACCACGATAAAGAGCCTGACGAGTGGGACTGCCTCCTCTCGTGGTGACTCCGGGAAGGTCGGGAGGGAGGGGACGCGTTAAGTCGTGGTAGGCTGTACCGGGGCCGGTAGGGTCAAACTTTGTCTTATCTGTATTCAGCCAAAATTTAGGGTCTAGTGGAGAACGTCCCTCTGTGGGGTCCGGAGGAACCATACCCTTTAGAGCATTCCACACTCCACGAGGGCCTTCAGTTATATTCTTCTCAAATTGCGTCTTGGGAGTCGTCTGATATCCCTGTCTCGCATAATCAGCCATCTCTGCCTTAGAGACCATCCCACGGTTACCGTTCTTGTCGTACATGACTACGTGTTGCGTAGGCTTGTAGCCGTGGTTCAGTGCCTCCTCCCAATTCTCGGGAGCGACGTTCTGTCGAGCGCCAGTGGTCGGGGACTGGAACTCTATTCCGGTGGTGGAGTCGTTGGCCATTTAGAATTAAAAGTGTTGAAACGTACTTCCTGATTGGCCGCTAGGTATCTGAGCCCTATCAGTCATATAGTCAGCGATAGCCTTGGTACCCGCTTTCAAAGTGTGACCATCCATTTTCCCGGCATTCGCTAAGTCAAGAAAGTGTTGGAGCATGAGAGGGGAACGGCCACCGGAGGCTCCAAAGTGGGCCAGCATGGTGGCGGTATCGGCGAGCATATTCTTGTCCAGTAAGGTAGTAATACGTGGGTCGTCACCCAGTTGCGAGCCGACACCGGTGGTCATAAAGGAGTTCCAACGGGAGGCCAATATACCCAACTTACCGTCCTTATCCAAGGAGTCTATTAACTGTAAAGTACCTTGTGTCTCGGGCTTACTAGGGTCGCCTACTTTAGTCATCAGAGTTACAGCATGACGAGCGTTGGTGATATCACGTACCTCTTGAGCGGGAACCTTGGCGGGATTCTTGCCGCCAGCTTGGGCAGCCATGGATGCGGGACCTGCGACCGTCCGGCCATCCTTATCCTGCCAACTTACCCATTCGGTCTCCTTGGAACTATTGAGAACTGGCGAACCTGTTTTTACTCCTAGATTAGCACGGGGAGGAGTGGCTCCGGGAGCTTGAGGCGCTGCTGTTCGGGCTGCTCCTGCATTACCGGTTCCAGGAATAGGAGGATTTACAGGAGGTACCTGTGAATTAGGACCACCGGGAAATATTGGCGTCTTTGTGGAACTATGAGGTAGGGATACTGGAACTTGGCCTTCGGGGGTATCCTTTAGGGAAGTATTTTGACCCGAAGTTTCACTGCCTACATATTGAGATGGCGCGGGGGCCTCTCCAGCACGACCACTCTCCATGCCCATTTGATTTCTCCACACATAATCCCAACCGGTAGAAGAGTTACCTGTGGTGCGTTCAATGTGGGGAGAGTTGGAGCCTTTTGGTGACGCCATCATTTGGGATTGTTGGGGGACTGTGGGCGGGAGTGGGGGCATGATAGGTGGAGGAGCCGAGGCTGCGGGGGAGGGAGTAGATAATGGACCAAGAGGAGCAACGGGACCTTGGCCTCCGGGGACAGTTGTGGGAGGTTGGGCGTCCGAACGCATACCGGAGATGGTTCCGGCTTGAGCTGTCTGGGCTCCGATAGCTGGATTAGGAACTTGATTCGTCACCATCTTCGGACGCGTTACACGTTGTCCTGTGGATGGGTCATACACGTCTTGCATGTAGCCGTATCCCTCACCCGGTCCAAGAGGAACGGCGGTATCCTTTTCGGGACCGTGGAGGTTCTTGACATCCTCAAGAGCACCGGCTTGAGTGACATTGGCAGCGGCAATTTGTTCGGGAGTGCGGTAGTTGTCTAGTTGTTTCTGGGTCAATTGACGAGTGAGCGCCTGATTCTGCATCTCCGATTGGGCCAGTTGAGCGCGGGTGGCTTGGGCGTCCTGTTGGAGACGTAACTCTTTATCCTGATGGGCCAGCATCATGGGACGGTAGTTGCCACCGGCAGCCGCCAACTGGTTACCTATATCAGCTATAGCTCCACTATTTTGTCTAAGGAAGGAACCGATATTTTGGAAAAAACCTTTCTTCTGGCTACCACCTCCACTACTATCACTCTGTTGGGAAGTATTTGGAGAGGGAGTTGGAGGAGGACCCTGTTGGCTCCCTTGCTGGGTCGGTTGTGGATTGAATCCGGGTGAGTTGCTCATCGTTATCCACCGTAACTCCCGACTTGACCACCTTTAGTTTTGCCGATATTGGAGAATGGATTAGCCGCCGCGTTGGCCTGTGCGGCTCCGAGACCGGCCATGCTGGACATGGTAGCTTGGGATGTGGGAGCGGGAGTGGATGGCAAGAAAGCTGGGGCCGCTGCGGCGTCGGGAGTAACGGAAGGGGGAGTGAGTGTGCTGCCGGATGGGGCTGTGGAAGGAGTGGCATTGGGGCCACCGGGCGTGGGACCGAGACCGGCGGCGGCTATTTGAGGGGAACCACCACTGAAGGGGGAACTACTACCGGGGTTGGCCATTCCGAAAGCGGCCCCAGCGATACCAGCAGCGGTGGATAACCCCTGTCCGATGTCACCTAAAGTGGAACCCATCTGACTGCGGTCCATAGCAGCAGTGGTGGACTGCCCAATGTTACCAATGCCTAAGTTACCTTGTTGTCCACTCAATAACCCGGCTTCCTGAGTGCCAAAGTTCTGTTCATTCTGAGTGTTCACTTGTGCGTTGCGATAAGCGGCTGTTCCAGCGTTGGCCTCACCTAAGTCAACTGCGTTCTCGGCAGTGGCCCCGAAACCTGACGGTGCGCTGCCCATACCTCGTTGACCGAGAGTCTGGAAAGCTGTCTGTCTAATCCCGTTATACGTGTTAGCAATATTATTTTTATCGGAGGCTAGTTGGGCTTGGGCGGCGGGAGTGAGGGAACCTGGCTGCGAGTCGGCCAAATTTTTGGCATTGGCATCGGCGGCGGACTGATATTGAGCTTGGGAGTTGGCGTTTTGTTGCTTGGCAGCGGCCCCAGCGTCGGCCATGTTCTGCTCCACTTGACCCCGGCCTTTTTTGTGCTTATATCCACGGCCTTCCCATTCCTCCCTTTCCATCAGGAAGCCACTATCCACTAATTTCCATTCAACTAGTTTGCCCATTGGGAACTCCAGTTAATTCTACCATGTTAAAAATCGTCATCTGAAACTATGACGGTACAAGGAACAGTGTTGGGCTGTGGGCTCGAATCCACATTTGACGACCAACTCTTGATAGTTTGGCAGCAGATTAGGTACGGCGATGAAGGATGCCGCTGCCCCATTCAATGCCGCCTGATACTCCAGAGCACGGGTGAGCGCAAATAGACCAGCGAGTGTCTCAGTGCGGCCACTGTCGGGATTTCTGATAAGTGGGTCCAGAGAAACGGCTAATATAATGGACGCCGTGAGGGAGCCAATTAACTTACCTTCCTTCGTTTTGGCGACAGCGGTAGCCACTCCATCGCTGACATAGTTCTCAGGCAGCTCTAGGTCAGCGGTAGCAAACTCCTTTCGCCATTTCTCCAGTTGGATGATATCGGTGTCACTGGGGGGAGTTATTTGGGTGGAGAACACTTATACTCCTTTACTTAAAGATGTGACTCCTACTGCCGAATCCAGCATTCACGTTATTGTTCCATCCATTTGTCCCGCTAGAGTTACTTACTTGGTCGTATACGGTTGTCCCACTGCCTGAACTAGCGGAGATAGGGGAAGTCCAGACACCTTGGACGGATTGGGGGTTACTGAGAGTGCCGGAGGTGGAACGTATACGGTAATATTTCTTGACTCCCGTAACCACCGTGTTGTCAAAGAAACTGGTAGCGGAGATGGAAGAGAGAGTGGCAACGATAGGTGCAGTAGAGAAATCACCAGTAGTAGAAGATTGAATTTGGTATCCATCGGCTCCGGAGACTTGTTCCCAGTTGAGGGTGATACCTATGGCACCAGCGGCTCCTCCAGTGGCGTGGAAGTTGAAGGGGGAACGGGGGATAGGGGGAGTGGAGATGACGGGATTGAGGGTCTGTTGCCAAATCTTTAGGGCAGGTAATAGCTCCTCTAAACTATTTATCTGTGGAAGAGTGTTCATTTTCCATTCCTAGAGTACAGGCTCCACAATCATCTTCTCGGCTTCGACGGTGAAGCCATGGAGAGTACCGGCTATGGGACCCGCAGCCACGGCGAACTCAATTAACATACGCTGGCAGGAAGCCCCGGTGTCGGAGTTGGGGCGTCCTAGACTGGTGTTGGCACCAAGGGTGGTCTCGGACATTATAACTGGGATACCAACGCCGGGATTCTCTGGATTAATGGGGTCCAGCCAGATGGTCACGTCCACTTCCATATTTTGGTCGGATTTCTCGTATTCGACGGAGTGGATGATGAAGGAAGCGTTAGGGTCACCAAAGTCGAGGAGGACGTGGAAGTAGCCAACTGGATAATTCGTGTTGACGGGGATGGGATAGTTACCTGTACGGTCGTCTATCACTACTATGTGGTTGTCGGTGGTGGCGGCGACAAGGGAACGACGCCCGAGAGTCATCTCGAAGACGTATACGGCTGTATATCCCTGTTGGAGTTGGAACCAACCTTTAGTCTCGAAGTCGAAGACCCAAGTGGCGAAGGTTAGGTCGGTTCGACGGTAATTTAGGACGAGCCAATTACGACGACCCCAATTATAGAAGGTTAGGGAGGCATTTTGATAGTCGGAACCGTCGATATTCTCGAATTCAGGCCGCATGGGACGGCCTAACTCGACTAAAGCGGTGGTGGAGTCCACTCCAAAGGAATATTGAGAAGGATAGAGGTAAACTTTGGTGTCGTAGGAGACGAAAGCGAGGCCAAAGGGGGTGGATACACTTAGTTTACGTCCGGCGAACCCGACAGCAAACGCTTGGCTGTTGGATAATTGGAAATCAGCTAGGGATTCACCATATAAGGGGATAACATTTAGTTCTGTACCTATGAATAACGCCGCACCGTGGGCTTTCATGCTGGTAATAGTGGAAGATTGGTCGGGGTAACTGGTTTCGTTGATTTGGCCAGGGGAGACAGTGTTGGGGTCGTCTCCGGGAACGCATTCTGATGGCGTACCGGCTTGTTCGGCTAATATTTCCTCGTTACCTGTATAGGAGAAAAAATTAGGGAACTTAGGTACCACTCTCCATATCCTATTTTGGTAGACTTCCATGATTGGCGAGGGTAAAGGAGGGTCGTTGAGCAAGGGACGCTGGACATTTCTGAAGTAGCTACCTACAGTGCCGTCCATGGGGGAGAAATCGAAGTAATAGAAGAAATTTATAGGAATGGAAGCAAGATAGTTCCCGACTTTATCCTCTTCCGACGAGGAAGCGTAGAGATTCCAGTGCGTGGCGCGAATTGGGGCGATATTGTAGGGTCCAACTGCGGAATAGAGGGAACCGGCAGCGAGGGTAAGATGTTGGGCATCTTGGACACTTAGAATAATTCCAGCTCTACCGCCTCCTGGGACCCATAGGGCCTTTCCGATGTCCCTCTGGTCGAAATTGGTCCCCACGCCCACGACAGCGGCGTTGCCAAGAGCGACGGTTAAGGTCCCCGGCATCACGAAGACCTGAAATTGCATGTTAGTTTGCGGGCCGGTGCCGAGGGAGATGGGAGAGGACGAGGATTCATGGGGATGCGTGAGCGATTGGTCGGAATAAGTGGTCCAATAGTAGCGATTGGAGAGGATGGTGACACCTGTGGCGTTGACGGTACCGGCTCCACTGGCGGAATCGGGGAAGGGAGCGACAAGTTTGTAGGTGAAGGTAGTAGGAGAGGGGACAGTTAGGATAGTTACAATGGAATCGAAGGTGGGGTCGGTGACAGCGGCGACCACGGCCACTTGACCGGCGAATAGACCATGAGGAGTAGTAGTGGTGATAGTCACCACACCGTTCACACGTACGGCACCGGTGGGGGAAGCAGCGATAGTTAGGCCAACAGGAGCAATGACGGCGAAATGAGGAGGGTTGAAGGGGATAGCGAGGCCATCTATATTGAATCCCAATCCGTCATATATCCAGCTATTTATACCATCACTGATATGCATGGTGTTGTTGATGTTGACGGCGACAGGGAAGCCTTGGAGAGTAAGGACGGGTTGCCATATTTGAGTAGGGAAAGCGCCGGTTAACAGATACAACTCGGTAGCGGTAGCGCAGAATTGGTAGGTGACAATTATTCCATTATTATTACGCTTGAACTGATGGAAGAAAGCGATACGGGAGGCAAAGGGAGCGTCGGCAGTGAAGGGGACGGTGGGGCGTTCGCGTTCGAGGTAGCCAGCTAATGAGGGAATGAGGGATTGGAGCTTGCGGGCGTCGTTTTCATTTACACTGGCAGGAGAACTGTAGATATTTTGGCCGCCTGTAAGTGAGTAGCGTTTTACAATAGAATTTGGTGCTGGCATCCCTCATCCTGTCATCCCAAAAAATCGTAAATATAACTGGCTCCCGTACTCTCTCTGGCCCCCACGGTCATCGCCAACATCCTCACGGAATCCATCCATTCGTTTTTCCATCCTTGGGCCATATCGAGATTACGAGTGGAGAGGATGGCCTTCTTAGCCGCGTAATCGACTATCTTCTTATTAAATGGAAACAATATCTCAGGAAAGGTATCAATGGTCACCTCGTCGATGGATTTGATGTACCATATCTTTAACTTGAGTACGTCCTCAGGGAACTGGGCTAACATAAACTGGACGCCGAAGATGGTGTAGTAATAACAACCTTGGCCAGTGGAGATGCCACCCACACCGGGACTGCCTAATCCAGTAGCTTCTCGTCTGGCGGTCATAAACTCAGGGTCATCAAACTTGCGGTATTGAAATACGCGGTCGGTGTAACTAGGGGAAATACACTCAATGGCTCTAATCTCCCTACAGTTGAGGGGAAGGTTGTATTCCCTTACCGTAGTGGAGAGGTCAATCATGTAATCATCTTGGGTCGCGTCGGTGTCTTGGGAACTGTCAGCGAAGTAGTCCAAATCCAACACACGTATGACCCCCCACGTTTCGCTGACGCCTAGATTAATAAAGTAGAGATACTGGTCAGGAGTGAAGGCGTTACTTAGACCACCTAGAGCAATACGGAGTTCATCAATTAAATCTTGTCCCGACAGCTTAGGGTTGGCCATTCGTCACCATAGGCTTACCAAATTGGTCAAGTAGAGAAGGTAAAGGTGGTGGCATGGGAGGTCCAATAGAATATTTACGTGTCCCTACGGGAGCTTCTTTATGAAACGCTTCCGCTACCAGTTTAGGAGCCTTACCGTGGTCTACCTCGGTCGAGTGTTTACGGTTAGCCCATCCCATGATGTCCACTACTTCCTTCCCAAGTGGCTCATAGGCTTCATACCTATCCTTTTTCTTCTTGGCGGAGATGCGTTTCGAGCGTTCGACGGCGTGTTGAAGGTTACCAGTGGCCTGGAGGTCGGTTAACTTGAGTGCGTCAAACACACGATTATCCAGTTGCTTGGTATAGATAACCACACGTTTACTGTGGTTGGCACTATAGCTTTCCTCACACGCTTTCTGTAGCATGTAGCGTTGGGATTCGCTTAGTTCGGGACGGTGGATAAGATTGAGGGCCTTAGTTTTACCATCAGCTAGGGTAGCCACCAGTTCCGGTGGCACGTTACACTTCCGCTCGATACACCAGCACTTGACCGTGGGACCCCAGCGTAGGGAGAGAGCCGCGTCGTAGTTACGGAGATTATTTTCAAATAACTCTGGGAGCATCTTTGGGCGTCCCCTTATCCTTGGCCACGACGGGAGCGACAGTGGCTACCTTGGCCTCGACAGGTGAGTCGGGGACAGTTACGGGTAGGGACTTGAGAGCCTCCGGGTCCACTAACATGGCGTCGTAGGTACGAATAACCTTGAGGATGCGGTACATTTCGTCGGATTTGATGAGCTTACGTCCCTTGCAGTTGAGACAGATTCCCGCGACTGTACTGCCTTGCCCCTTACAATGCGGACAAGGGTGGTCGAGGAAGGTATGGCTGCTGTTCTCCAGTCCCTTGCCCACTTCCTCGGGGAACGTACGGGGCTCACCGACGTAGAAGTTGATGAACTTACCGTCGAATTGGGCGGTGTAATACTCCTTATCCCGTTGCTTATCCATGTGGAGGAGGGTCATGCGACGGAGACGGTCGAGGACATCTTTGTTTTCGGTGAGGACGACTACTGAGTGTGTGTAATCCAATTTATTACTCCTCTGGATGCTAACAGGAGAGTGGAAGTAGTCCACTCTCCCTCAGCTGTTAACTAATTGATTAAGGACCTCAATCGGCCACAATACCGGAATCGACGGTCACACTGCAACCATCCGCCCTGAAATGAACATTTCCTCGGTCTGTGTAGGCGTTGAGGAACATATAGAACACACCTTCATACCCCGTTTGGTCCGGTACGAACCTTAGTAACTCTGGCGCATCCCCATCCATCCCAAACGAATCCCAGCTTCCTTCGTTGAGGTAGATGACGAACAAATTATCAGATGCACACGCAATTAGCGTTCCGTATGGGGCGTCTTTATCCGCGACCCACTCAGCTACGTGGCCGAACATAGGCTTGGCGTCCATGTCCACACCGGCGTCGGGGTTGTTGAGGTCGGCTCCCTGATATCGTCTATCGGCTTGAGTGAGTTTGTAATATTCACGCTCAAGGGATGGGTGGCAGAAGAAAGTGTCCACTTTGACTCCGCTAACGTCAATCCATTGATTGTGGATTTTACGGTAGAGGAAGTCTTCGGAGATTTGGCCAACAGCCGTGTAGACACCAGACCAGAAGAACTGGTTAGCGGCAGAACCACGGTTGAGGCCGAAGATGGTGGAGACGTAGGTGGTCTGGTCCACTAGACCAAGTAGACCCATCATTTCTAGGTTATAGGAGCCGACTCCACCAGAACCAGCAGTGATGGTACCGAGGGCTACTAGGTCGTTGGTGGTGGTGGTGACGGAGGTACCTAGAGTGATGGTCCCGGTGGCGTTGTTGAACGCGGTAACGGTGGCTACTCCACGGATGGTGACGCCAGTGGGGTCGGTGAAGATGACGTTCATGCCGACTTTGATGAACCGGGCGGTATTGATGGTCCCGGCGACTCCACCGGGATTGATGAGAGTTTGGGTAGTGGAAGCGGCACCTGGGCTGACGATGGCTAGTGTTCCCTGTCCGAATCCAAATAGTTGTCTATTCAACTGTCTCTCAATATCCTCCGTGAGACCTTCCATTTCTCGGGTGAGCGCGGGTGCGGCGGCTCCCTTTAGACCCTTGTTGGAGGCTTCAATGACTTCACGGGTGATGCCAAAGCGGCCCTTGATGTCACGGATGGGGATAGTGAGACCAGCGTAGGATTGGTTACCGGCGACTCCCAATGCGTTACCTTCACCGGTGGACTTGACACCGGCATAGTTACGGCTGGAGTGCAGGTGGACGAAGACGGCGTTGCCTTGCCAGGTTACTTCGTCCTTGTTCTGTTTGCGGAACTTTCGAACAATATGGTTAAGGTTCAATTGTTCCCTGATTTTTTCCTCATACACGGTTCTCATAGCAGCCGAGTAGAGAGAGGTTGTTAGAGGCATATCAGTATATCTATTCTCCTTATAACGTCCTCTTCAGGGAACACGTGACTACGATAATCCTCCACCACCACGACGGGCTAACTCAGCTTCCATAACGGCCTGAACGGACTTGTTCAGGTTGGGGTCACGGAAGCCCTTGCCGGGAGTGGGGGTAGTTGGTACCGGAGACGAATTCGGCGGAAGAGAACGTGAATTGGCCGCTTGGGCGGCGGCTTTCTGGTCTACTAAAGTGGATGTCTTACGTTGAGCGTAAGCGTCACCGAACTTATTGAACCAGTCGAAATTTTCCTTGATGATACGGGTGCGTTCACTGGCGTCCCCACGGATAAAACGGTCTTCGGGGGAGTTGGGGATTATGTTACCGTTGCCGTCCCTAGAGTTTCTTACAATAGCGTCCTCTATGGAATCGGCTATGCGGCGGGAACCGGCCTCGTCTATCTGGACGCCGCTATCCTTAATTATTCCATTAAGAATAGCTTCTCCACTAGAACGTGCGCCTTCGATACGAGCGGCGTGTTCGCCTTGGATGGAGTTGCCGACTTGTTCCAGTTGGGTACGGAGAGCTTTCAACTCGTCTTGGGTAGTAAATATTCCCTGTGACTTCAGGAATTCTAGATGGGCCTTCCACTCGGGACTAAGTTGGGGACCAGCAGCGGCAGCTTGACGGGCGGCTTCGGCGGCTTTGTCTGCCCTCACTTGGGCTAACTCGTCTAGATATTGTTGAACCTGTTGGGGAGTGAAGCCTTCCTTTGCGAGGGCTTCCCAGGGGGAGAGTTCGGCTATACGGTTGCCTGCTTCCGTATATGCACGGATAGCTTCCTCTCTTGTCTTGTATACCTGCCTTCCGTTATTCAAATCCAAAAACGGTGTATCCGCAGTAGACGGAGGGGCCGCTGGTGGAGTTGCTGACGGTGTAGAGCTAGGAGCCGGAGTACCCGACCCGTCGCCCGATGGAATCGGAGTAGCCGCTCCATTTGGTTCTTCAATCATATTTTCCTTTCACTAGGTATACTAAAGTAATTAGTATAACTAGAGTACTACTACAAAATTATTCAGCCTGTATGTCCACAGTTCCAAATTGAGTGGCTGCGCTGACACCGGAATATTTAGGCCGCTGAAGTAACACAGCGAGACCAAGGTCAGCGGGAGCCGGAGCAGAACCAACCTGGGTAACCACGAAACGTAGCATGTCACCCTTATTAAAAGTTACAAGAGGATTAGTTAAAGCCCCAAAAGTTGGCGTTTGGGAAGAAATGGCAAAGTTTATTTTAGTGGCTCCTGAGAAAACAGAGGCGAAAGCACCCCCAGCGGCGGCCTTTTGAATATCAACGATAGTAGCCTGAGTACCTCCGGCAGTGTTGAGAAAGGCGTAGACACCCTTCAGAACTAAGGCAAATGGGGCCAAAATATTGGTGGGTAAAGTAATAGCAGTGACGGCCCCCGCTATCCCCAAATCGAATGATTCTGTTTCCGCGTGTTCTTTAAGTCTGATTCCCATGATTCTGCTCCTTCCACCCTTATTACCGTTGTGGTGGATGTAGTCGATGAACGGCCCATCGTTGGTTCCTGTCAAACTCTGCGATTCGCCTGTGGAAGTGGACGAGTATCCACGGCTCCATGTCTACGTTCGGTACCGGAATAGGCTACCTTAGTCGAGGAGGCGGCTTTCTCGGCAGCCAACTTGTCTGCGGCCTCTTTACCTCGGAGGTCAATGGGAGCGTATCTACGTTCCACAAAGGGTAACGGGCGGAGGTCGGGTTTACCCACTCTACGATTAACAGGGCCAACGGGGGCAACTTTAGGAGGTAGTGGCTTCAGTTTGATGTCGTACTTTGCTTCCAGTTCGGCGGCGGTGAGATAGGTCTTGGTGGCGGGAGCCGGTGGGAGGGGGATAAAGCACACGGGGATACCAAGGTCATCACCAACAAGAGCTACGTCTAGTTGAATTGTAGTGACAAATTTGCTGCCACGAGCAGCAACGTTAACAAGAACTGTCCCTGTCCTACCTGACCCGTTGGGCTTCAGAGTCATAGCTGTGGGGTCGTAGGTACAAATGTCGCTGGTGTCTACCACCTCGATGGTGTAGAGAGGAGGGACGGGTGGGGCTTCGAGTGGCTTATAGGGACCTCCACCATGCGGCCCAAAACGCGCATCGTCTCCATGGGAACCAAGGGAAGTGGCTCCTACGTTGATTCGGACTCCGGAACTGGCTACGTTGATTCTCATGGTGTGTCTCCTTTTAATTGTTTACGAGTTACCTATCTTACCGAATACTTTATTCGACTTCGTTTTGATACGGGCTTTGGTGGCTGGAGAGGCAAATTTGGAAAGCATGTTGGCGGCGCGGGCGTGAGCAGCGTCCGGAATCGGGAAACTGCGATGGGGGCCAGCGAAGTCACTGGCGGGCAGCGCGTTTCTTTGAGCTGTAGTGAGACGAGCCACAATTACCTTTCAGGACCCACAATCCCAATCTTACTAAATGCACCTTTGCTGCCCTTGTTGTACATAGCCTTCTTACGGTCCTCTTGGGACATATCGGCGTGGTGGGAGCGGGCGTCGGGGAGTTGGAGACGGGTGGTCTTGTTGGGGGGAAGGCCACTTTCACGGCTAGAGTCGAATTTGGATGCCATAGCAACCTCATCATAACATGGAATTTTTACCTACCGATTAATGATGCAAAATAGCGATGTTGGATAAATCCACCTTAGTTGTCTCTTTCCAGTCTGCTGGTTTGTTGAGTCCACCGTGCCACTGGTAGGCTCCCCACCCAAGTTGCGCCGCGCTACTGCCGTAAGCGATAGAGTTTCCTCCCTTGCCGCCAAGTTCGTGGCCGACGAGCACGCCAACGAGATTGAGGCCGACTGTCACGCCGTAGCTGCCCCACGCCGCGCCATAGTGGGCGTCGCAGTTTTCCACGTTGACGATGCGACATTCGTGAAGACCGTAGGCGTGAACGCCGGATGCTACGCCCGCGAAGATAAGCTGCGTCCGCAGTGGATGGTCGCGGAATTGGTGCTTCATGAAGTCGACAGGCCCGGCCTGCGCCGCGAGCGGGAAAAGCAGAAATAGAGCGAGGCGTTTTATCGCGTTGTACATGAATAATCTATCCGGTAAGGCGAAGATACCGTCAAAGCCGTCGCCACAACGGAATTGACGTTGAACCAAGCGACTACCGGAGCCGTTGTGCTCTGCGTGCTGACTTGCGTTCCGGCTTCGTTGCCCCAAGCGGTGCCTGAATTATCGACGTTGTAGACGCAAGCGGGAGCCGCGCCAGTCGCGCCAGTGTATGTCCCTGCGAATGTCAGCGTAACGGTCCCCGCCGAACCGGGGGAACCTGTCCCCGTCGAGGCGATGATGACGCCCTTCTCATTTGTGCTGCCTGCTTGTAGGGTGCAGGAGGGAGTCGTTCCTCCACCAGTAGAAAAGGTGCACGTAGGCACAAGTCCGGTCATGTTCGCGTAGGTGCTTGTGGAATTGGTGAGATAGCGCCCGGTGGCTCCTACGGTGAAAGTTCCGGTACTTGAGAATACGTTACCGCCCCCGTCTATAAACGTCGAAGCGCCATTTACATTGATTGCTGTCGTGGATGAAGTTAGCGAAGTTTTCGAGAGGACGACCTTACCAGGGGCAAGTGGTTCAATGCCGGTCGTACAGGTACCGTTTCCTCCTATGGTCGCCCCGTCAATGTATGCCACTGACGCTGAACCAACGTTAATAAATATACAAAGGCTGTTTGCGCCATAGAAATAGTCTCCATAAGAATACCATTGCCCTGCACCGGAATCGGCCAGGATAAGTTCATTAGCTCCGGGTGCCACCGTGCCGAAGGTCACCCCGTAAGTATTAATAGGCGCGCCCGGAGATACAAGCAGTTGCGCCGATGGCCCGTAACAATTGCCATAGACACCTTGAGTAAAAACCGTGTTCCCAGACGCAGTCATGCAGTTCTTGCCAAACTGTGCAACCTGAACAGTAGTGAAAAAAGAGAAAGCATTTGCATGGAGCCCAACAGACGTTCCATCGCCGCCTGCGAAGCCAACAAACGAATCATTTGAGAACACCGCATTCAGGTTTGGATTAATGAGTGAATAGGAATGGCCGCCGCCGTTGGGGACTAAATTCCATCCCCCATTTATCCCTAAGTTCCAAACATTTGCTCCCTGCATAGAGAAAAAGCAGCCATTGGAGTTGACTCCGAAAGTGCATGATACCGAGTTCGGAAAAGTCGAATCGAGGTACATCACTGAATTGTTTTGCCCCCACCCGACAAAAGAGGCAGCAGACTCTCGCAGCCCCCCAATTCCACCCCCGTCGAGGTTTACGCATTGCGGATTTGGCGTGTTGAAGTGTGGGTTCTTTACGAGAAAAGGAGTGGGGGGGAAAAGCAGCGCCGAGCAGACAGGTGCATTCTGATAAGCAGTGTCCGCCACCGTCACTGCCGCATCATCATCCGTTGCCCACCAAGCGTAGAGGGTACTCGCTCCGTTTTGCGTCACAGTGGCATTTTGCGAAAGGATAATCGACGTAGCGCTCTGGACGGATAGAATCGTCGTATTGTTGGGTACAACTTGATCATTTAGTGCAGAGCCGGACGGCGAAAGATTGCAGCAGCCACTCGTTGCATTGAAAAGCTTTCCTACGTCACTCGTCTGCCCAGCCGGGCACCCTACTGTTGACCCATTGCAGAAATTGGCTCCCGTGCATGTGAACGTAGGGCTGCTAATCGTCAGCACCCCTTGTGTTCCTACGCAAGTTCGCAAGTCCGCTTTCATCCCGAAAATTGGGTTCATCATGTCAATAATATTGGTGAGCGTTGAGACCGTGCTCCCCCCGCCTGAGCCGCCACCTGTTGCCGGACTTACATATCCACCTGATGGGGTTTGTGCGGGTGTGGTCCCGGTAAGGGTAAGGGACAGTAGTAAAATAGGGAAGTATTTCCGCATTATCCACCTGTTACCGTGGCAGTAATACTTACAGAGTTGGTACGAGACCGCATTAATAATCTGGCATATTTGGCCACTACCGAAGGGGCGTCCAAATGGAAAGTATTGTTGGTAGCGTCCACGGTGGTAATTGCCCCACCCGATATTGTTTGGTAGTTAGTATCAGCGTCCACGGCGGCTACTTGGACATCTATTTCAAATGCACCGGGGGCTCCGCTGAACTTACCATCCATGCTGAAAGGAGTGCCGGTTTGGTCGGGGGAAGCGGGTAAACCGACTTGTTGAGAAGCCGATACGCCGCCGTTACCGGGAGTGGGGGTTTCCGCGTTCCAAAGGACGACGACGTTACCTTTGGCGAGGGAGATTGCGTTACCTGCGGAGTAGACGGGTGTAGGGACAGCGGGGGAGACGAATAGAAGGAGGAAGGTGAGGGTTAGAATGGAAGTGATGAATATAGTGGAAGCGCGTTTAGTCATTGTCCGAATCCTCCAGATTTTTTGCCTATACGCCCAAAACGTTTCCCACCAGTAGCGGGAAATTTACGAGGATTGTTGCTGGAACCTTGTGGGGGAGGGGAGGAGGGGATAGGAGCGGCGGTGATGGGTTTGACGGCTGCCCCTCGTGACTGTTGGTCCTGAGAATAGCGTTCCATCAACGAAGGATTTAAGGGGAATTGATTGGTCATTGTTTACTTCCTATCTTGTGAAAAGGTAAGTTCTTGCGAGGAGTGGAGGCGAAGTCATGTAGGTCACTTTTCTTCATTTTAAGTAGGCCCCTATTGGCGGAATTCAACTTGCTAGGATTATGGAGAGCAATCGCCATGGCTTCCTGTTGGGCACCACTCACGCTTGGCATAATTATTTCCCCGCGTAGGACGTAGGCATCTGACCTTTACCAGTCTTCTCCCAAGAGGCAGCCCCCAGACGGTCGAAAGGGGACCTTCTGCGTTTGGATGTAGGTAACATTCCCGAAAGGGAAGAGGAATAACTAGTCGTCGCGGGCAAATCACTACTATTTGGCTTAGATTGTTGCTGAGATTGGTCGGCCATATCGCGTCACCTTATTGTTACTCTACCACGAAATTTACCTACCTATATTCTTGATAGCCGGTGGAGGACCGGCGTCGGCATCCGCTGCCGACTTACCTTTCTGGACAGACGCAGGTTCCTTGGGGATACCGTTGCCACCAGCGGCTCCCTTTTGGGACCCGTGTTGGGAGCCGGGTTGAGTGTGACCGTGTGGACCAGAGGGTGGAGGGCCACCGGGAGCTGGTTGACCACCACCACCAGCTGCCTCTTGGGCCATAGCTTGCTGGGCCATAATGTCCATCATGGTGGCTTGGATGTGGGCGTCCCAGAGGGCTTGTTTGTCGGGAGGTAAATTCTCATATTCCTGAGATTGAGCGTCCTTCTTGTGTTGAATCAAGTGGAGAGGGGAGTTTTGGACGATGGGCTTTAGTTGAGGGGGGATATTCTGGTTGAGGAAACGGTCCCATTCGCGTTGAGCCTGAGAGAAGGCACCATTCGTCAAGTTTTTAAGTTTCGTCTCGCCAAAGGCTTCCAGGACAAGGAAGTCAGTATCCGGGTCACCCGGTTGGAGGACGGCCATTTGATAGAGTTGCATAATGGTAGCTCTCTCAGTAGCTTGGGACTTCGGGAATAGGGCCTGATAATCAACACGGACATTAACACTCCCGGCTAGGTCGGCTTGCTTGAACTTTTGGAATTCCCATGTTTTGTTTTGGCCCAGTACTGATAATGTCCTTCCGTCTACCCAGTTAGTTCTGGCCAACTCCAGTGCATATTGATAACACTGACTCCATGACTCAGCCCAATGTTCCTTAACTGGAGCTACAGCCTGATGACTCTTCTCACCCAAATAAGACAAGGCCGACGCAGCAGTAACACCAGCCGGTGCGTCACCACCTGTCAGGAAGAATGTCCCCGCAATAGCTTCCATGTCACTATCAATATTCTTGATGAGTTCAGTTAGTGGGGCTACGTTGCCTAACGCAGCTTCTAAATATTCAGGTTTAATACCAGTTCCACTAGCGAGGGAGATGGGATTGTAGGTGAGTAACTGTCCAGCCTCACCGGTCACATTTTTGACCTTACATCCTTCGGGAGTGAGTAATTTTGGGGCACCGGTTCGTTGGGCTGTCAACTGAAGTGAGGATTCGATAATGTTGCGTCTAAATTGCAGGGGAATTAAGTAATCCGCACGAGGCTTCCCCCACGCACTGCCCACATCACTCATAGTAAATTGGACTCTAGGGAGCCACGGTTGGCCTTTTTTGGCTCCGGCAGACCAAACCGTCTTGAGTGGAGTAGCTTCCACAATGAAATCCCCTATTTGTACAGCCCTAAGACCATCAGGAAAGTCCGGTGTGGGTAACTCGTTGAGTTCCCAGACGTTAATCTGGCGTCTCATCGACTCCTTACTCACACTATCCCCATATCCGTAGTCACTGGAAATGGAACCGGCGTAAGCGATAGCCAGTAAGTAATTTCTGGACATTGGAAACGCCTCTTGCATTCCCTCCACTATCTTGTCAGCGAAGGGGACCCAATTTTGTTTAGCCACGTCAATATCAGTACGTTTAAATCGTAGGTACCAACGTTGGCCGTCAGAGCCACTGGGGATAGTGTTGTCTTGGTAGACTTCAAAAGGTGAGGCCACGTCGAAACAGATAGCGCCTATGGGGATGTCTTTAGTTTGGGGATTCCCGTCAGGTCCCATAGCTGGAGTGAAATTAGGTATGGGTTGAGGTGGAGGCGGTACTGGAGGTGCCCCGCCCCCAGCCGCCACACCCCCCAGCCCTGTTGGTTGTGGAGGTGGAGGAGGAGCACCACCAGTATCGTCTAGACCTTCACCTTGGAGGTAGTCGGGAGTAGTGGGTGGGGGTGGAGGG
>Ga0210387_10000072_pt1 | contig 72310 bp, 61 predicted proteins | sample IncBWC7OmetaG_FD_160108 | JGI IMG/M metagenome (GOLD analysis project Ga0210387, IMG submission 160108) | Forest soil microbial communities from Barre Woods Harvard Forest LTER site, Petersham, Massachusetts, United States - Inc-BW-C-7-O ... | reverse complement strand
TATCGGCCAGAGTCCCGAATTTGCTGCGATCCCCGCAACGCGCGATCGGCGTCTTGCCTTCCTGCATGATCGGCGTCGAGAATGAGCCCTTGCTCTGCCGTTCCGGCGTGATCGAGATGCCTCCCATAGCGATGTCGAAACGGTCTGCTTCGAAATCCTGGGTAAGCTGCGGCCATGCGGTGCGCACGAATTCTATCCTGACGCCAAGCGCCTTGCCGAGGCTGTCCCCATATCGACGTCAAAACCGAGAAAGGTCGATGTCGCCGGATCAAACGTCGTGAAGGGTGCATAGTCGCCGGTCATTCCGACGCGCAACGTTCCGCGTTTGACGATCGCTTCGAGCCGCGATGGCGGCTCGGCCTGCACAGCGGACGTGAAGAGCGCGACGACCAAGACCAACCGGGCAACGGCCCGCACCGTCGAGTTCTTCAAGATCCAACCTCATGAATTCAACCGGCAAGCACGGCATTTGCCGGCAACCTCACCACGCGTGGAATGACTTGATCTCAGTTCTCGACGCTACCCTTGCGAAGGATGTCGGCCGCGGCGGCGCGTCCAGCCATTTCATTCCTGAGCGCCTCGAACCGCTGCCGCGCCTCGCTCGCCTGATCGTCGACAAACCTGATGGCGGCATCCGCCGACATCGGTCCGGTGGTGATGGAACGGGAGTTTTCGCCAATGGTCTCGTCGACAAAGTAACGGTCCTCACGCTCGCGACGGACGGTCCATTTGAAACGGATCGCTTCCATCGGCCCGGGGCCTGATTTCGAATAGCCGTCGATCCCGGCCTCTTGATGCGCCGGATCCTCCGGCTTTTCGCCGGCAACAGCTTTCGCAGCCTCCGGCGGGGATGCCGGTTGATCGAGGATGCTCGCAATGGTCGCGAGTGCATGATCGGTCGCGTCGCCTTCAGTCAATCGCTCAATCTCCGAATAGTCGGTAACGTGGCCGATACCGCTCATTTGCCGCGCTTCTTGTCGCCCGATTGAGGCTGAGTTTTGTCAGGTAATGCTCGGAAAAGTATCTTTTACCGCTATTGGCCTAGTTGTCGTCGTCTTCGTAATACGGGCCTCGCGGCGGCGGACGCTGGTATCGACGGCGAGGGTCAATATCCTGAGGGTAATACTGAGGAGGCGGTGGCGGAGCCGGGAAAAATACATCGTAGCAGGGCCGGCTCAGTTGCGGTCCGCTGGCTCTGAGGCAAGCGGTAATGCGATCCGCGTCAGGTATGTAGGCCCCGCAGAGCCGAAACACATCAGGTGTGCAGGCCTGACGTTGCTGCTCCGTCCCTTGAGCGGTCGCAGATCTCTCCGCAGAGAGAAGAAATACAAATGCTGCGATACCGCCAGCTATCTGTTTAAGCAGCATATTGCTCACAACCTCGGGCAATTGATTTAATGCTGAGGGTGTGCTGCCAAAATGTCGAATTCCGGGCCGGACGATCACCACTCTGCGATCCGATCCCGCTGGATCTGATTGGGCTCGGCGAAGAAAACGCGCATGAGGCCCGACAGGCTACAACACGTCCTGATTGATCACGTTCTGCCGGATCGGGGCGCCATCCAGCGCGCTCAGAATGTTGCGCGCGGTCTGCTCGCTCATGCGGTCCACGGCTTCCCATGTCACGCCGGCGACGTGAGGGGCGATGATCACATTGGGCAATTCAAACAGAGGATTTGGGACCGGCGGCGGTTCTTGCGCAAACACGTCAAGGCCGGCTCCAGCCAGTTTGCCTGACGTGAGCGCGTCATAGAGCGCGGCTTCCTCGATAATGCCGCCACGCGCCGTGTTGATGAGATAGGCCTGTGGCTTCATGCGCTTCAATCTGGCCGCGTTGAACATCCCGACCGTCTCTGGCGTCTTGGGACAGTGAATGCTGACAAAGTCGGCGCGCGGCAGCGCCGCATCGAGATCGGCGACCATTTCATAACCGGCGTCCCTGATCTCCACCGCCGGCAGATAGGGGTCGTACACCAGCACGTTCATTTCCATCGCCAGACATCGTTTCGCGGTGCGCGTGCCGATCCGGCCAAAACCGATGATGAGGACGGTTTTCCCGAAAAGATCATAAGGCAATTTGCCAAGCCGCGTGCTCCACTGGCCGTCCTTGACCAGCGCATGCAATTCGTTCGCCCGCTTGGCGAGCGTCAGCATCATGAACAAGGCCTGTTCCGCCACCGACGGCGAATTGGCAATGCCGACCACCATCAGTGGAATCTTCCTGCGGCTGAGGGCAGGGACGTCGACCGCGTCGTAGCCGACGCCGATCCGGGTGACGACCTTCATGTCCTTCGCGGCCTCAAGTTCGGTTTCTCCGAAACGGGTCGCACCGAGCGCGACCCCATGGACTGGCGCATGAGTTTTCAACAACGCTTCAAAATCGGCCGCCGAAATCAGGTTGGGAAATTCAATCAGTTCGATATCGTCACGTTCGGCGAGCAGGGCGCGGCCGCCTGACGCCATGGTTTGGGTGACAAAGATTTTCTTCTTGTTGCTCGCCATTGCGGGATCCTTGCCGCTCTCGTTTTTATTCGTTCAGGTTGGACGCGAGACTCGTTTAGCAGGTGGAACTTGCTGCGGTCCACTGCCGCGGAGCCGGCAGTATTAGTGGACTCGCGGGCCTGTGAAACGGATAATCTTCTGGATTCGCAATCGCATCACCCCGTCAGAGATTGGCCGAGGAGTTCAGATCATGTTCAACCCGCAGCCAGCCGCGCGCCTGCCAGGGCTGGGCCTTACCGTCTTGATGTTTCTTGCAATCGGGAGCGCCGCGCAGGCCCAGGGGCTGGTAAAGGGTATGCAGGACGGCGCCGAGGCCGGCAACAAGGCCGCAGGCCCCGTTGGCGGCGTGCTCGGAGGCGCGATCGGCGGCGTGGTTGGCGTTTTCAACGGCGCGCTAGGTGTCCGCGGGGACCAGGGACAGGCGCAAGGGCAGGGGCAAGCGCAGGGGCAAGGACAACCTGCCGCGGGTGCCACCAAGCCCGGCCCGGCCACGGCGGCCAAAACGGCGAAGGGGACGAAAACGGCGAAAGGATCCTCAACGGCCGCCGCATCGTCGGGAAAACCGGTGGAAGTACTGACGCAGCCCGGCGAACCGGAATTGACCGCCGAACAGATTGTGGCGAACAGCGATGCCTATATCGATCGAATCAAGACCGAACTGCACCTGACGCCTGAACAGGAAAGGAACTGGTCGGCTTTCAACAGCGCTATGCACTATCTCGGCCACAATGGTGCCGAGCGCCTTAATCTTCGAATCGCCCGCGCCAAGCGCGATCCGCCCGATGACATCGTGGAGCAGATGCGCAATGAGGCCCAGTTTCTCAACGATCGCGCCGCGGATCAGCGCGCGGTGGCAGATGCCGCCGAGCCCCTGTTCACAAGCCTCAACGACCAGCAGAGGGCGTTCTTCATCGAGGAAATGGTGCGCCTCAGCCACGAGCGCGGGCTCGACTAAACCGCAAAGCCCTCTTGCGATAGCAGAAATGTCTGCCATCGTTACCTTTTCGGCTGGCGACGGATAGCCGGGTACTCCGGCCCTGGGGTAGGTGGAAGGCAAGGCACCCGGCTATCCTGCCGCAGCGGCGGCAAAGCCCAAATCGTCATGCAAAATTGAGGAAAAGCAGACCGCTTCGCGCCCGAGATATGGCCGCCTTATGACCTTGTCGGGATTCGCAGAAAGGACGAGGAGTCTCCCTCAAGATTTCTGTCAGCTCTTCGGAAAATTCAGTTCCACACCGACGCCGTCCGGGTCGTAGAGGAAGAACTGCGTATCGCCCGTGCGCGGCACGATGCTTTCGCGGAACTTGACGCTTTTCGACTGGAGACGCTTGCGCATGCTGTCGACGTCGGTCGCCGCAAACGCAATGTGATCGAGACGGCCGGTGTCTTCGTACTTCTTCTCGGTGCCCCGAACGACGATGCCCTCGCGCGGTTTGCGCGTTCCCATCAGATGGACCGTGGGGACGCCGCCCGAATAGAGCCAATAGCCGGGAAAATCGAGCGGCGGGCGATCGCCGTTCTCCAGTCCCAGCACGTCGCAATAAAAATCCTTGGTGCGTTCGAGATCCGCAGGTTCGATCGTGTAATGCTGTAGTCCGCCAAGCGGCATGGTTGTTCTCCTTCGATCAATGCGCGTTCGTCTGGTAGCGAGTTAGGTTGTGGCCGCGAGTTCCCTGTCGATCTGTTCGATCGATTTGCCCCGGGTTTCGATGCCAAAGAAATAGTACACCGCGCCCGTCATTAAAAACCAGCATCCGAGATAAAGGAAAGCCAGAGGAATCTGCGGTAAGGGCACGTCAGGCTTGAGATAATTTCCGCTTCCCACGATCAAGGCGAGGCCGAGCGGACCGATGATCTTGCCGATCCCGCCGAAGCCATAGGCCGATCCCATGCCGGACGTCCGCAAATGCGACGGCCAGACCTCGGCTGCGTAAGGGCCGACAATCGCAAAGCCCCCATCCGCAAAGAAGAAGCCGACAGCCAACAGCAGCCAGAACACTGAAATTCCCATCACCGACGCATCGTAATAGTAGCCGGCGAGGATCGTCAGCACGCCGCCGCCGAAGCCGAGCAGGCCGCCGGCATTGCGCCGGCCGAGCCATTCTGAGAAAAACGAAAACGACACCCGTCCGACGAATCCGAACACGCTCAGGAGGATCATCATCTTGGCGGCTTGCTGGGGCGAGACCTTCAACAGCAGCACGAACAAGGCGGGCGCCCACAGCGTAATGCCATAGACCCCGGTCTGCGCGCCGGCATTGCCGAGCCAGGACACGATCAGACTGCGCGGATATTTGAAAAGGTCGAGCCAGTTGCTTTGCTTGATCGGGCCAGCGTCGGCGGCCGTGGGTAGCGGCAGCGATGCAGGCTCGACTTGCAGCGCCCAGGCCAGCGATTGTCGGGCCTCCTTGTAGAGGCCCTGCCGGCAAAGCCAGCGCGGCGACTCCGGCACCCAAACCCGCACCAACAGCACGAGCAGCGCCGGAAGCACGCCGATGGCGAACAGAAGCCGCCATTCGCCGGAACCGATCGCCGAGCCAAGCACGGCGCCTACGCCGATGCCGAGCGGAATCACGCAGGTCACCAGCCCTCCGGTCCAGCCGCGCTTCGACGACGGCATGAATTCCTGCACCAGCGGCAGGTCCACGCAATAGAGGCCACCGACGCCGACACCAACGAAAAATCGCATCAGCGATAGATAAATCCAGCCATTGTCCGGCGTGAAATACAGAAGGCCGGTCGCGATCGAGAAGTTCAGCACCGTGCCGATAAAGACCTTGCGGCGGCCGATGCGATCGGCAAGCCAGCCCCAGCCATAGGCGCCGATAATGGCGCCGATCCCGGAACTCATGAGCACGGTTGCCGATTGGCCGAAAGTCAGCTTCCACGGCCCGATCAGGAAGGCGAGCACGAAGCCGATCAGGAAGTAGTCGAAGAATTCGAGTGCATCGCCGAAAATGGCGGCGACGAGTATCCTGATCTGATTGCCGGTCAGGCTCGTCTGCCGGTCGAGAATCTCGAACATGGCCTCTCCTTGGAACTTAGCGTTTCCGTGGCGCTTATTTTTTTCGAGCCGGGATTGCGCCTTAAGCACCGGCCGGGAAGGGAGGCTAGCTTGGCCGCATCAGGAGCGGAAGCCAGCTCTCGCGCTGACTAGGCAACAAAACCGGGAATGTTCGCCAATATTTCGTCCCGCGGACGGGGAGGCCCGCCGGGCCGTTGTCACCAATTTCTTTAGATTTGGGCGCTAAACTTACCAGTTATGGGGATTCCAGCACGATTGATTGAAGAGAAGCGGAAGCATCAGCGGACCGAAATCAATGAACCTGCCTATGTGTCGGCGGGGGGATCGGTCATGCGCTGCATGGTGCGGAATATTTCACCCGACGGGGCCGCGATTGACGTCGACAATCCGGCCTTCGTTCCCGACCAGTTTCGCCTGGTGATGGCAAGCGATTCCTCGACCTATGACTGCCGATTGATCTGGATTCGAGAGAAACGGATCGGCGTGGCGTTCGTACAATCACCGGACGCAGACGCGCCACACAGCTAATGCGTAACAACGTTCGTATTTGCGGCACTTCAACATAAAAAATGAAGCAAGCCACGTCAGGTGGCTTGCTCCTTAATTTTGGGCTGACGCCGGATGGTTGTTACACGCCGGTCTGTGTGATGAACTTGGTGCTGAGATAGGCGTCGATCCCTTCGGTGCCGCCTTCCGAGCCATAGCCGGAATCCCTTACACCGCCGAACGGCGTTTCCGGCAACGCCAATGCAAAATGGTTGATCGACATCATGCCGGCATCGACCGCCGCGCCGATCGCGGTCGCGGTCTTGGCGGATTTGGTGAAGGCGTACGACGCCAGCCCAAACGGCAGACGGTTGGCTTCTTCCGCGGCGTCATCGAATTTCGAGAACGACGAGATCAGTGCCAACGGTGAGAACGGTTCCTCGTTCATCGCGCGCGCCGACTTCGGCACGTCGGTGACGACGGTGGGCTCGAAGAAATAGCCCTTGTTGCCGACGCGGTTGCCGCCGGTCGCTACCTTCGCGCCCTTGCCGACGGCGTCCTGCACCATGGTTTCGATCGCGGTGATGCGGCGGTCGTTGGCGAGCGCACCCATGGTGGACTGGGCGTCGAGACCGTTACCGACCTTGAGCGACTTGGCGCCGTCCACGAACTGCTTGATGAACTTGTCGTAGACGCCTTCCTGCACCAGGAAACGAGTCGGCGAGATACAGACCTGCCCGGCGTTACGGTATTTCGCGGCAACCATGATCTTGGCTGCCGATTCCACGTCCGCGTCGTCGAACACGATGACCGGCGCGTGACCGCCGAGTTCCATCGTCACGCGCTTCATATGCTGACCCGCCATGGCCGCGAGGTGCTTGCCGACCGTGGTCGAGCCGGTGAAGGAGATTTTCCGGATCGTCGGGTGCGGGATCAGATATTCGGAGATTTCAGACGGCACGCCGTAGACCAGATTGATCACGCCGGCCGGCACGCCTGCATCGGCGAACGCGCGGATCAGTTCGGCGGGTGAGGCCGGTGTTTCCTCCGGCGCCTTGACGATGATCGAGCAGCCCGCCGCGAGCGCTGCGCTCATCTTTTTCACCACCTGGTTGATCGGGAAGTTCCAGGGCGTGAAAGCGGCAACCGGACCGACAGGGTCCTTGATCGCCATCTGGTAGACACCGGGCAACCGCGCCGGGATCAGCCGGCCGTAGGTCCTGCGGCCTTCTTCGGCGAACCATTCGATGGTGTCGGCGGCCGACATCGTCTCGACCTTGGCCTCGGCCAGTATCTTGCCTTGCTCGATCGTCATGATGGTCGCGATCTTTTCGGCGCGCTCGCGGATCAGTTCGGCGGCCTTGCGCATCACCTTGGAGCGCTCAAGGGCAGAGACCGCACGCCAGGCCTTGAAGCCTTTATCTGCAGCCGCCAACGCCTCGTCCAGATCGGCCTTGTCCGCATGGGCCACGGTGCCGACAACCTCTTCGGTCGCTGGATTGAGGACGGGGATGGTCTTTCCGGAAGCGGCGGGGCGCCATTTGCCGTCGATGTACAACTGCACGTTCGGGTAATTCATTCTGCTGTCTCCGGTTTCTTAGAGGCTTCTCCGCCGCGCGGACAACAGCACGTTCGCCGCCCTCTTTTCAAGGGCAGGAAGCGGGCCTCCGAAACTACGGGAAATCGGATTTGGCCGGCTGGTCCACATACGCGGGCACCGGACATGGCAGCCAAGCCGGTGGGTGATATCGACCGGGACTTCTGCGCCATGATAGCTCATCATCAAGGCGCGATTGGCGGAGCCTCGGCCATTTGCAGTATAATTTAGAGAGCAGAACATGCCCCCAAAATTGAAGCTATTTCTCGCCGGAACGATGTTGGTAATCTCGGCAGGTGCGCAAGCCGGCCAGGCGCCGGGAGCCGCATCGGCAACCGATATCCCGATCAGCCATCATGACCGCGTCTACGCCGCGGAACAGTTTTCCAACACGGTGTCCGTCACCGATCCCGCGGACAACAAGCTTCTCGGCGTGATCAGGCTGGGCGATCCGCAGCCTGCCAACTTCAGCCCGCTCTACCGTGGGCAGTTGCTTGTGCACGGGATGGGGTATTCTCCCGACCACAAGACGCTAGCGGTGGTCTCGATCGGATCGAACTCCGTGACGTTCATCGATACCGCTACCAATACCGTGAAGCACGTGATGTACGTCGGCCGCTCGCCGCATGAAGCGTTCTTCACGCCTGACGGCAGGGAAGCCTGGGTCACGGTTCGTGGCGAAAACTATATCTCCGTGCTCGACGCCAAGAATTTTACCGAGAGGACGCGCATCGTCACGCCGAACGGTCCAGGCATGCAGATTTTCTCTCCGGACGGAAAATACGGCTATATCTGCTCGTCTTTCAATCCGGAGACGGATGTGGTTTCGGTCGCCGATCACAAGATCGTCGCCAAAGTGAAGCAGGAAAGTCCTTTCTGTCCGAACATCGCGGCGACGCCCGACGGCCGGCAGGTCTGGTTTACGCTGAAGGATACCGGCAAGACCCAGGTGTTTGAAGCCAAGCCTCCTTTCAACATCGTCAAGACTCTGGACACCGGCCCGATCACCAATCACGTCAACTTCGCGCGCACCGCACAAGGTACCTTCGCGTATGTCACCATCGGTGGAACCAACGAGGTCAAGGTGTTCCGCACCGACGATTTCTCGCAAGTTGCGACCATCCCGGTCGGCAAGCTGCCGCACGGCGTCTGGCCATCCGGGGATGGTACGCGCATCTATGTCGGGCTGGAGAATGACGACGCGCTCGTCGCCATCGACACCTCGACCAACAAGGTCATCGCCACCATCCCGATCGGACAGGCGCCACAGGCGATCGCCTATGTGCCGAACGCGGCGCCTGATCCCCGCAATCGGCAAAATCTGGAAAGTCTCGGCGTCGCCGGAGAGGTCGCTCATCTGACGCTGGCGCCGAAGGGCAGACCAGCCGACAGCAAAGCGCCGACCAGCGTTTCGCTGTTCGATCAAGGGTTGATCCAGGTGCTGCAAGCTTCCGTCACCGGGCTCGAGCCGAAACAGAAATACGTTCTTGCGCTGGCTGATCAGTCGGATGGCAGCGGCACCTTGCAGCCGCTTGCGGCTTTCATGACCAATCCGGCCGGCTCCGCGATCGTCAATACCACGGGTCCGATCCGGCAGATCGTCCAAAATGCCGTGACGTCTGCGCGGCGTTACCTCGTCATTGCCCGCGGCGACGCAGCAAACCCAGGCGAAGCGGTCCAGGTCGAGACCCCATGAGACCGGTCCGGCAACGATCCTGAGCCAGTGATTTCTACACCGAATGGAAAGGGCAGTCCGATGACTACACATCAGATGCAGGCGCTCGTGCTCACGGCCCACGGCTCATCGCTTCTCCTCCGTCCGGTCGAGCGCCCCGAGCCTGCGGAAGGGCAGGTGCTGGTCCGGATCAAGGCAAGCGGGGTCAATCCGCTGGACCTGAAAATATCCAAGGGACAGGCCGCGCACGCCCGGCATCCGCTGCCGGCCATCCTCGGTATTGATGTCGCCGGCATTGTCGAGAGCGTTGGAGCAGGTGTCACAGGCTTCAGACCCGGCGACGAAGTCTATGGAATGACCGGTGGCGTCGGAGGCCTGCAGGGGTCGCTGGCTGAATTCGTGGCTGCGGATGAGAGGTTGCTGGCGAAGAAGCCGAAGAATCTCGGCATGCGAGAAGCTGCCGCCTTGCCGTTGATCTTCATCACCGCCTGGGAAGGGCTCGTCGATCGCGCTGATGTTCGCGCCGGGCAAAAAGTCCTGGTTCACGGCGGCGCGGGCGGCGTCGGTCACATCGCCGTCCAGCTTGCGCGCGCGTTCGACGCGGAGGTGTTCACCACCGGCTCCCGCAAGAACAAGGCCTATATCGAGCACCTCGGTGCGACGTTCATCGACAGGGAAACACCGCTCGACGATTATGTTATCAGATATACGGCGGGGCGGGGCTTTGACGTCATCTATGACACCGTGGGTGGCGCTGTGCTTGATGCCGCGTTCAACGCGGTGACCCGCTTCGGACATGTCGTGAGTGCGCTCGGCTGGGGTACGCACGCGTTGGCCCCGCTATCGTTTCGTGCCGCGAGCTATTCCGGGGTGTTCACCCTTCTGCCGATGTTGACCGGGGAAGGACGCGCGCATCACGGAGATATCTTGCGCGAGGCGACCAAGTTGATCGAGGCCGGAAAGATCGTGCCTCGCCTCGACCCGCGTCATTTCAGTTTCGAAACCATCGAGCAGGCCCATGCGGCCGTCCAAGACGGAAGCGCGGTCGGCAAGATCATTGTCGAGGTTGGAAAATAGACCTGTAGAAAAATAGACCTGGCTGGCCGCCCTTTGGGCATTCAGCGCGCTGTGACATCCGCTATGGTGAGTAGGGCAGATCTGCCGTTTTGCCTGAACCACTTTGGCTGTTGAGCCGGGCCGGATGTGGCATTTGCGTGACGTCTACAGGACGTCATTCATCGTTGTGGAGATGCCAATCATATAGAGGTATGAGGTGATCGCTACTTCCGCTCGTGTACGGTTGGCAGGCAAACCCGCCGGTCGCTAACGTCTTTGATTTGACATCGACTAGAGCCCCTGACCCGGTTAATGATAAGCGCCCGGCCTTTACGGAAATAATCCAAACAGCGGAGCCGCCTATGCCTGATCAGCATCGCGATGACTCTCCGGCGGCATTTAGTCTCGCGCGACGCGAAGTCGTTATCGGTGGCGCGTTCCTGGTCGGTGGATTGGCTGCAGGCCTGATGCCAACGCAGGCGGCGATGGCGGCGTGGTCGGAGGACGCCTCGGTCCGCTTTATGGAAATCTCGTCGCTGCTCATTCAGCATCGCTTGAACCAGGATGTCGGCAAGCGCATCGGCGCGGCGATGGGCGCAATGAATTCGCAGCTGTCAGACCATGTGGCTGAACTCCTCGCCATCGCGAAGAACAAGAACGCGAAAATTGTCGAGGACTTTTTTCCTGACGTGCCGGAAGGGCCTCTCAAGGAGACGGCGCTTGCGATTATTTCTGCCTGGTATCTCGGCGTCGTGACGGATGCTCCCGACGCTGAGGTGTTCGCCTTTGAAAATGCGCTCATGTATCAGCCGACGCGAGACGTCATGACGATTCCCTCCTATGCGATCTCAGGCCCGAACGGATGGTCGGCAGACGCCCCTCCATTGGAGAACATGCCGGATTTCTAGCCGCTTCATTGCGACCAACAAGAGGCTATCCAGATGGCGGGCGACCCAAGTGCAGATGTCGTCATCGTGGGAACCGGGATTGTCGGCTGTCTGATCGCGGAGCAGGCCCTGGATGCCGGTCTATCGGTACTGATGCTCGAGGCGGGCCCTCGCGTCGATCGCTGGCGAATTGTCGAGAACTACCGAAACCTCCCGCCGAGCCTGCGACTGTATCATTGGGATGCGCCGTACCCGCCAAAGCCATGGGCGCCGCATCTCGAAACCCGGACGGACAAGGAGGCGGAACAATACCTTCAATTGGAAGGACCGAATGCCCGCGCCTACTTGCAAGGCTACGTGCGCTATGCCGGCGGCGCGACCTGGCATTGGGCGGGCTTGTGCTGGCGCATTACGCCAGACGACATGCGGCTGAAGAGCCTTTACGGGGTCGGTCGGGATTGGCCGTTTGCTTACGACGTTCTCGAGCCCTACTACACGCGTGCTGAACATGCGATCGGCGTCAGCGGTCCATCCGACCCGGCGTTGCAATGGCCGCCAAATGCCAAACGCTCCAAACCTTATCCGATGGGACAACTTCCCTTCGGCCCCGGCGAGCGTCGCTTGACGGATGTGGCCGCAAAGGTCGGAATGATCAATTTGCCGGCGCCGCAGGCGCGCAACAGCGGCGTTTCCTATCACGGCCGGCCGGCGTGTTGCGGCAACAACAATTGTTTTCCCGTCTGCCCGATCGCGGCCAAATATGATGCCGCCACCGCGTTGCCGAACATCGAAGCCAAAGGCGGCCGGATTCTCGCCAATGCCGTGGTCTATCGAATCGAGACGGGCGAGAAGGATGTGGTCCAGGCCGTCCATTATTTCGATTCAGACAAGGCATCGCACAGGGTCACCGGCAAGGCCTTCGTCATCGCCTGCAACAGCATCGAGACTCCGAAGCTCCTGTTGTTTTCCAAGGATGACCGCAATCTCAACGGCATCGCGAACAGCTCCGATCAGGTCGGCCGCAACATGATGGATCAGCCCAAGCTGTTCGCGGAGCTTGAGCTTAAGGAGCCGCTGTGGACGGGGGTTGGGCCGGTTCAGAGCAGTAGTATTCTCAACACATCCCAAGGCGACTTCCGAAGCCAATACACAGGCGCGATGTTCCGCATGGAAAACTTCGCCCGCAGCCCGCTCGGGGCTGCCGCCGCGCTGAAGAAGAAGCTGGTCGGCAAGGCGCTGGATGCCGAAATTCGAAGGCTTTCCGCCTGCACTGCAAGACTGACCGTTGAACACGAGCCGCTGCCCTTGCCGGACAACCGGCTGACGTTGTCAGACAAGAAGGACTGGCTCGGCATCAACAAGCCGAATATCTACTACGATGTCAGCGACTATGTTCGCCGCAGCGCCAAGGAATACACCGTTCCACGGCTGAAGGAGCTAGCAGACGGACTTGGCGCCACCAGTTTCCAGCTCTCCCCCGAATTTCTCAACAGCGACCACATCATGGGCGGTTGCATCATGGGGACCGATTCAAAGACATCGGTGGTTGATCCGGACTGTCGCGCGCATGATCATCACAACCTGTTTCTGCCTGGCGGCGCCGCCATGCCGAGCGGCACGGCGTCCAACAGCACGCTCACGATGTCCGCATTGGCGCTGAAGGCGGCTGACGCGATCGTCGATCAACTCAGGCGAGGCTGATCGTGAGGAGGCTGATCATGAGCGGCTTCGTTCATCGCATCAGTGCGCTGTCGATCGGTGTCACGATTTCCCTGGCCGGTGTCGCTTATGCGGCGGAGCAGCCCGCTCAAGGGGACGCCGCGATCGAGCGCGGAAGATATCTGGCCATTGCGGCCGACTGCGGGGCTTGCCACACCGCGCCGGGAGGCAAGCCGTTCGCCGGCGGGCTGCCCATCGGGACCCCGCTTGGAACAATCTATTCGACGAATATCACGCCGTCGGCGAATTTCGGCATCGGACGATACACGGAGGAAGAATTTTCGCAGGCGCTTCGCCACGGAATTCGTGGCGATGGGGCTCATCTCTACCCAGCGATGCCCTACACCTCCTATGCCAGGTTCACCGACGAGGACACACATGCTCTTTACCTCTATTTCGCGAAGGCCGTAGAACCCGTCGATGCACGTGCGCCCGAAACCGGGCTTCCGTTTCCGATGAACATCCGTTTGTCGATGCTGGGATGGAACCTTTTATTCCTGGACGCGAAAGTCTTCGCAGCTGACCCGCAGCAATCGGCGCAGTGGAATCGGGGCGCGTATCTTGTCGAGTGCGCTGCACATTGCAGCACCTGTCACACGCCGCGGGGCTTTCTGATGCAAGAGCAGGCGGGCCGTGCGTTGTCAGGTGCGCAGGTCGGTCCGTGGTATGCGCCCAACATCACGTCAGATCCGGCGAGCGGCATTGGCAGCTGGAGCAAAGACGAACTCGCGGCTTATTTGCGCAATGGGCATTTGCGAGGAAAGGCGCAGGCCGCGGGAAGCATGGGCGAAGCTGTCGAGCACAGCTTCCAGCACCTTTCGGCTGACGACATCGATGCCATCGCCACTTACGTCAAAAGCATCCCGCCGATCGCTGGCCCTGCTGCCAACGGTTCCCGGTTCACGGCCGGAAAAATGTTCTCCGAACTCGGCAGCTTGCGTGGCCGCGACGGCATCAAGTCCGACAACGACGCAGCTCCCACCGGCGCGGAGTTGTTTCAAGGCAATTGCGCCTCCTGCCATGCGGCCGAAGGGCAGGGCAGCAAGGATGGTTACTATCCGAGCCTCTTCCACAACTCCGCCACCGGAGCGAAAAACCCGACCAACCTGATTGCCGCCATCTTGTACGGCGTGGATCGCACGGTATCGGGCAAACAAGCCTTCATGCCAGGCTTTGGCGGCCGGCCGGCTGATGCCAACCCGCTCAGCGACCGCAATATCGCGGTATTGGCGAGCTATGTGCTCGGCCATTACGGGGCGGGCGATACGACCGTTACCGAACAAGAGGTCAACGAGATACGGCAGGGTGGGCCTGCGTCTTCTTTGCTCCTTCTCGCGCGTGTGGGTCTCGCAGCAGCGATGGTCGCCGTGGTTCTGGCCGCAGCCTTTCTCATCTTCCGGAGAGAGCGCAAGCCACGCATGTCGCACTGATTGAAGGGGGTAAATAATGCAAGTGCAGCCAGAGAAATTGTCAATCTGGGATGTGGTGCATGCGGTCGACCTGGCGATCACCACTTTCATCACTTACGTACTCACAACGTCGATAACGCCACTCCTCACGCATCATCCTGCGCAGCCCGTCGGAATCCTGTGGGCCGTGATCTCCGCGGTGTTCGTGTTCCGAGATACGCGAGAACATAGCCTGTCGGCCGGAATGTCTCGGCTGTTCGCAACCTGCGTCAGCTTTACACTGTGTCTGGTCTATCTGCTGCTCTTTCCCGCGAATCCGTTCGGCATGGCAATCTTGATCGCCATCGGCACGCTACTGATGACGATGGCGGGCCGCCGTGACGAAATCGGTCTGCTGGCGATCACCACGGCAGTTGTTCTTATCGTTGCCGCTGAAAACCCGCAGACGGCCTGGCAACAGCCGTTCCTGCGTCTTGCAGATACGGTCGCCGGCGTCACCGTCGGCATTACGTGCAAATGGATCGCGTCGTTCTTGTTCTTTCGCCTTAGCGGACAAGAAGCGCGCTAATTACAGGACGCTGGCCCGCTCGCGCCAAAATGGCCGGGGGCGAATCCGAATGCTACCTTGGAGCACTGCCAAGAGCACCGGTGGCCAGCGCCAGCGTGGCAGCTGCAGACAAAGCCGTGCTGTAAGCGTCGGTGGACGCGTTGCGAGCTTGCAGGAGCTGGGTTTGAGCAATGTTGACATCCGTGATCGAGCCGACGCGGTTGCGATAGCTGGCGAGTGCACCGTCGAAGGTCGTTTGTGCGGCCGCGACAAGCGCATTTGATGCGCTGTAGGCCGACAGGCTTGTACGAAGGGCATTATCGGCCACAACCAATTGCCGCACCGCGTCGTTCCGTCGCCGCGTGAGCAACGCTCCCGCGCTATCGGCATTATTGCGGGCTTGCTCAAGTAAAGCCGCCCGAGTACCGCCATCATAAATCGGAACGGTCGCGCCGACGAGAACGGTACTGGCGAAGCGCGAAGAATTGAGGTTTGCCGTTCCCGACTGTTGGCCAAGTCCTGGAATGGAGCTGACCGAAAGGTTGGCCGCGTTATAGGCTGTGGTCCCGCTCAGAAAGACCTTGGGCATGAACTCCGCGACTGCGGCATCGACGTCGGCATTTGCAGCCTTTTGCGCGGCATAGGCGGTCAGGATATCCGGCCGGCGGGCAAGCGCCGTGGAAATGACGCCTTGGATCGAAGCCGAGAGGCCTGATGACAATCTGCGGTTGGCCGGAGCCGCCACGTTGATCAGCGTCAGCGGTGAAATGCCCATGGCGGAAATCAGATTCAAATAGGCATTTTCTTTAGCGCCAGTGGCTTGAACCAGTGCGAGGTTCGCCTGTGCGGTGGCTTGGTGGGCTTGGGAGACCTCCACCACCGTTCCAATGGCATTCTTGTAACGATCGTTTGCCGCGGCCTCCACATCCTGCGCGTCCTTTAAGGATTGGCTGGTGGTAGCAGCGCGTGCTCGGGCGGCCGCATTGGCGTAGAATGCCACGCTGACGTCGTAGATGATCTGCTGATGGGTCGCATTAAATGCGATATTTGAGATGATCGACGCCTGCTTGGCGACCTGGACTTTGGCGGCGCGTTCGCCAAAATCGAATAGCAGCCAATCCAGCGATGCTGCCGCAATCGCGCCGTTTGCTTCGGCGCTGGTAGGAAAGCTCGTTCCCGCCGCAGACACAGTCCCTTGATTGTTGAGATATACTTCGACGGCCGTCGCCCTCAACCGCGGAAGATACGCGCTCTCGGCAATTCCCGTGGCCAGCGCCGCATTGCGAGCGTCGTTCCAGGCGCTCCGCGTCAAAGGATTGTTGCTTTGCGCGATATCGATCAGTTCGGGAAGAGAATAGACCTTCCGGCGGTCCAGCCCGAGCGGCGCCGGCAATCCGGTAAGGTCGGCATTGACCGGTAGCGCGTAGCTCGCCTTGGAGGCCGTCGACGGCTTCGCACCCGGCGCGATTTCGCCGGTCGTCGTGGTCGTCGGCGTCCAGGGCTTGTCGGCGCGTTCCGGCGCCAAATCGACATCCCAGGCGGCGCAGCCGCAAAGGCCAACCGCACAAATGGCGATAACGATACTCGGCTTAAGCTGACGCATGTGCCTCTAGCCCCCAGTTTGGCGCACGAATGCAGTCTCCAGGACTTCGAGGTCGGCCATAACGAATCCCTCAACAGTGCCGGACTCGCGAGGCTCTCTGCCTGTGGCGCCAGCAGGGTTGTTTTCACCCGGTGGCGCGCCAATCTCCACCAATCGAACACCGCTGCTCAATTCGTTCGCCAACGCATCGAGCCGGTGAGCAACGAGACGGGTCGCCGACGACTGCGCGTTCGAGAGCAATAGCAGGGGGCCCAGTAGCGCGCGGATATGCTCGATCACGCCGGCGCGAACGTTGAGCCGGAACTGAGGTTGTCCGGTCCCAGGGGACTCGTATGCCGCGAGCTCCACATCCTGGCTGACCGCGATCGTTGCGCCGGCTGCTTCTGTTGCAAGGCTGTTGCGCCGCGAACGGCTGGTCGCGTTTGTCAGATCGGCGAGACGGCGAAGCAGCGAAACAAGCCCCGGGTCGATGCGGCCGACCACCGAGACCGGCCAGATGTTTGCGAATATGAGATAAGCGACGACGTTCCCGAGCATGATGCCGATGACGCGATCTCGGGCAATTGTCAGGTCGAAGGCGGGGCTTGGCCCCTGGATGACGCAGAGGAAGAATGCAAAAGCCATCTGGAAGCCGACATAGGAAATACGCGGGCTTCCGGCGGCTACCCATGCCGAGACAAGGCCCGCGACGAAGACGACGATCAGTAGCGAGCCGATCGACGTCAGGTGCGGGGTCAGAAAAATGATCGCGGCAAGTCCGAACGCCGCGCCGATAACGGCGCCTGAGATCCGAAGCGCAAGCTTCTCGACGGTCTCCGCCGTCGTTCCCAGCGAGACGATGAAGCAGGTGATGAAGCTGGTATGAATCCCGGGCCAATCCAGCAGTAAATAGATCGCATAGCAAAACATGGCCGCGGCGGTCGTCTTTAGCGCGTAGTAGACGTGATCGGGATTGGTAAAGGCGTCAGGGAGAAAGAAGCCTGCTTTGGCGGGTTCGACGACAGGAGGCTCGGGAGGCGGGCGTTCGGTGAACTGTCGCAACCCTTCTTCGATGTCGGCAAGCAGCGCGGCGGTGACCGGCGGCAAATCCTCATCAGTATGCTCAATCACGATATCGACGGGATATCCTCCCGCACGAAGGATCGCCGCCATTTCATCGAGCGTGTCCGCTATCTGGCCGCGGAGCGGCGGAGGCATGGTCACCGACTGAGTGCGATCAGCGAAGTCAACCAACAGCAAGACGGTGGTGCTGCTCTCGGTCGCCTGGCCAAGCGCCACGATATCGGCCGGAGGCGAGGATTTTTCAATGCTCGCCATTTTCAACCAGGTCTTTAATTCCGTTACGCCTTCTGAGAGGAGTTCCTGGAAAGCTTCGCGAACTTTCTTCTCGCCTGTACGTATCAACGACGCAGCCAGCGCCAGACGATGCGCCAGCGCCTGCTCAAGAAGTCGTCGGGGCGGCGGACCAATAAGAAGATTGAGCGCAATCGAGACGGCGGCCGGGATGGTGACAAACAGCCAAGCATAGAGATAGCCGCGCGTCGCAAGCTCTCCCACCTGGGCGTCACTCAGGAGGTCCAGTGCGTAACCGATGATTAATGCAATGATTGCGCCCAGCGGCTTTAATTTGCTGGCGGAAGTCAGGAACAACAGGCCGAACGACGCGACGGTGATGCTGATCACGCGCCATAGCTGCTGATCGAGCACCACCATGGCTAACAGGATAAGAATTCCGACAAGCACCGATATCAGGATCGACAGCACGATGCTAAGGATCACACTCTCCATTCTGTCGCGTTTCATGACGAAGAATGCGACATAGGCCGTCAGCGCCGGATCGGGTGTCTGGTAGATTTCAACGACCAGCGTCGTCAGCGCGCAAGCCAACGCAAGCCGAACTGAGAATTCGAGGCGACCGGGAAATGGGCGCAACAGTGCAAAATGCCCGCGGCGTTTCTCCCGAAAGCTACCTGCAGGCGCGGCCATGCTTAACCTCAACCACCGCACTCGCGCCAAGCCGCATGAGCTGCTGCTGCGGCTGCTCGATCCGAATCCTTACTGGAAACCGCTGCGCTACGCGTACCCAGTTGAGCGACCGCTCCACATAAGGCAGCGACCGGGGGAGATTCACGCGATCCGTGTCCAGGACACCGGTTCCGAGGCCTTGCACGATTCCTTTGAGCGGTTGTTCACGATTGATCATCGAATAAACCGTCACGCAGTCGCCGACGGAAATGGCGGCCAGATCGGTTTCCCGGAAGTTGGCGACCGCGAACCACTCCTCGGTGTTGACCAGCGTAAACAGCGTTTGAGACGGTGCGGTCATCTCGCCCGTTGAAACGCTCAATCCGACGACGCGGCCGGCATGAGTGGCGCGGACTGTCGTGTCGTCCAGCCCCCGCTGGGCTAATGCCAATGCCGCTTTCCGGGCCTGGATATTTGCCCGGGCGGCGGCGTCGGTATCGATGGCGAAGATTGCGGCGGCCTCCTGAACGTGTGCTTCCTGAAGCGACGTTTCCGCGTCATGCTGCGAAGTCTGAGCCTGATCGAGTTGCTGCGTAGGCACAAAGCCCTTTGCGGCAAGGGGTGTAAGGCGTTCAACTGTGCGCTTGGCAAGTTCCAGATTGGTCTCCGCGCGCTGTACTTGCTCGGCGGCAACTTTGGCGGCGGAACGCTGAGTCGAGAGCAGCCTCTCCTGAGTTTCCAGGGAGGCCTCCGCGATGGCTAAATCGGCTTCCGCCTGAGCTACCGCGATGCGATGGGGCACCGGATCGATTTGGAAGAGGAGGTCACCCTTGGAAACGAGTGCATTTTCGGTGACCGGGATCTCAATAATCCGTCCGCCGATCGCAGCGGCGACATGGACGACATCGGCGTCGATCGTTGCCGCATCGGTCCATGGCATCACCGCGTTTCGGCGAGCGACGTAAATCGCGATGCCGATCGCCGTCGCGATCACCAGCAGGGAAATGAGTTTGCCGATCGGTGCGGAAGATGCCCGTTTTCCCGCCATCTTCATGGTCAGCGCCCGAAACAAATGAGCCAGATCAGCAACGCAAAGATGGCGCCGAGCGACGTGCAGACCGGGAGCTGAAACGGCACAACGTCCGTAAGATTACGAGCAGCAAAAAAGAGGCGTGCGCCGAGAGCAACGAAGACGCCGATCACGCCGCAAAGGAGCCACGCCGGAAAAAACGCTCCGAATATATCGAAAGAGGGAGCGCCTACTTCAGAGCAACCGCACAGGGACAGTAGCGGTAACGCAAGGAGGCCGGCTCCGACAGGACGTCGCTTGATCCGGCGCTCCGCCCGGCAGAGGCGTCGTTCCGACAAATACGCCAGTGCTTTACGCCAGGAGAGTGCCGCGACCTTCATACCAACTCTGTGCCAATCAGCGGGCCCACACGACCGCAGCGACCGCTGCGGGAACGGCGTTCGCGCCATTTCGAGACATATGTCGCCGTCAAGGGTTACAGAGGCGCAGCCGCGATCGCTTGTCGAAAACTGCTCCAATCGTCATCGGGTCGGGTGCGGCGTCGCGTCCCGCTTTAGTTTGAGTGAATCGACTTTCGCAACTTAGCAATAACCTCTGGGGTAACTGGCGCGCTGCGATTGCCCCAGCTGCTTCGGATGAAATTGACGACGTCTGCGACCTCCTGGTCGTCTAGCCTCCATGCGAAAGAAGGCATCGCAAATTGCGCTGGCGTGGCGCTTGTCCTTGGCGTGAGCGAGCCTTCGAGAACGATGGTAGCAAGCGATATTGCCTCAGGCGCCATTACCACCGGATTTCCCGCAAGACGCGGGAAGACGCGCTCGTATCCAAGCCCGTCAGGCCGATGGCAGGCGGCGCAATTGTCGAGATAGACCAACGACCCCGGCTTTTTGGTATCGCCTTTTTGCAACAGTTGGTGCGTCGCTTCGTCGTACATGAAAGGCATGGCCTGATTGTCGACGATCGATTTGAGGTACTTGGCCGTGGCCAGTGCATCGTCATCAGTCATGAATCGCGTGCTGTGGACGATGACGTCTGTCATGGAGCCAAACACGATGCCGTATCGATTGGCGCCGGTCTTGAGAAATTCGGCAATGTCCTGGGTGCTCCAGTCGGCCAGTGAGCCATGTCCGCCAGTTCGTAGACTGGGCGCAAAATAATTTTCAATCACTGCGCCGGAAAGGTAGGCATCTCCATCCGTTCGGGTCTGGGCACGCACTTGCATGGTCAATGCACGCGGCGTGTGACACTCTCCGCAATGTCCGAGACCGTCGACAAAGTAGGCTCCACGTGCCTGGACCGGATCGAGGGAGCCGGGTTTGAACGGCGCCGGGCGCGGCGCCCACAAAAGCCGCCAGAACGTCAAGGGCCAGCGCATCGATAACGGGAACGGAATCTCATTCGCAATGTTCGGTGTCGCCGAAGGAGTGACGCCGGATTTGAAGTAGGCATAAAGCGCCGCGACGTCGTCGGGTGTCGTGTTTGAGTATGAGGGATAAGGCATCGCCGGATAAAGCGTGTGACCTTTGGAAACGCCGAAACGCAATGCACGATCGAAACCGGTCAGCGTGAAGCTGCCGATGCCATATGTCGGGTCGGGCGTAATGTTCGTCGTAAAGATTGCACCGATCGGGGTGTTCATTCGCAGTCCGCCCGTGAATGGCGGACGTCCAGGGACGGTATGGCAGGCCGCGCAATCGCCCAGCCTGGCGAGATATTCGCCGCGTGCGATGAGTGAGGGCGTCGCCTCTGACGCGGTGAGAGGTTTTTCTCCGGCCGCGTTGTCCAGGGTGCTCGATATCGCAACGACGCTCAGAAATCCGGCCGCGCCGCCGATCACGACGATTTTGGCTAGGAGTTTCCAACTCATGAGGGAACCAGTGGCCCTGGCGATTTGAGATAACTGTCCCGGATGGCGGCTGCCGAGAAATAGGCAAGACCCGCGAGCAGACCTGTCGGGTTGTAGCCGATGTTCTGTGGGAAGGCGGATGCACCGAAGACGAAGAGGTTGGATACATCCCAACTCTGGGAATACCGGTTGATCACACTGTCCCGCGGGGTCGAACCCATGATCGCGCCCCCGGTCGTATGCGTGGACTGGTAGATACGCACATCGTAGTGATTACCGGGCTTAAAGCTCAGCGTTGCGTACCTCTCGGGTTTCATGACGCGGGCGATTTCTTCCATTTTTGCGGCACAGTAGGCCGCCATCTTGTATTCGTTATCGTGCCAATCGAAGGTCAGCCGGAGTAGCGGCAAGCCGTGAGAGTCCCTATAGGTGGGATCGAGCGACAGGTAGCTGTCGCGGTAGGACATGACCGAGCCTTGCGTTCCGAGTGGTGCCGAATGCCGGTAGTGTTTCCGAATCGCCGACTTCCATCCGGATCCCCATCGCGGCGCGTCGGGCGGAATCATCATCTGATCGATAGGGCGCCCTCCGGTGGCGCCGGCGTAGATCAGGGAGCCCCCGACGAAACCCAGGCCGCCATGATCAAAATGATCGGAATTGAACTCGTCGATGACGCGCTGGCCCGCGGCGCCAGCGCCGATAAAGGGATTAATCTCCACGTCTTCGCCGAAGTATAGCGCCGTTTCGCTGCACATCTGGTAAGCGTAGTTCTTTCCGACGACGCCCTTTCCCGTCGATGGATCGTATGGTTCGCCTATTCCTGAGAGCAGCAGCAAACGTACGTTGTGCATCTGGAAGGCGCTCAGGATCACGAGATCCGCGGGCTGTTCTACTTCCTGTCCTTCGCCGTCGACATAGAGAACGCCCGTGGCTTTCTTGCCGGTGCCGTCGCGCAGTATACGGGTTACATAGGCGTTAGTCCTGACCTCGAGATTCGATCGGTCTGCAAGGATCGGAAGTATCGTCGTTTGGGGCGACGCCTTGGAATAAAGGAAGCAGCCGAAGCGCTCGCAGAATCCGCAGAGATTGCAGGGCCCCATGCGGACGCCGTACGGGTTTGTGAAGGGAATCGAGCTGTTGGCGGCGGGAGTCGGGAACGATTTGTAGCCAAGCTCGGCGGTTGCGATTTCGAAGCGCCGCGCGGTTTCGATCGCCGGGAGAGGCGGCGTCGGAAATTCATCGCTCCGCTTGCCTTCGAATGGATTGCCCCCGGGCTTGATCTCTCCGCGCAAGTTACCGGCAATGCCAGAGACGCCGCAAACCTTTTCGAAATGATCGAAATGCGGTTCGAGTTCTTCAAACGACACGGGGTAGTCCTGTATCGTCATGTCTTCGGGAATGACGTCCTTGCCGTACCGCTCCTCGATACGACTCCTTAGGCGAAGATCCTCGGGAGATGCGCGCCACAGCTGGCCATTCCAGTGTACACCGGCGCCGCCGACGCCGTTGCCAAGGACAAACGATCCGTAGCGCCGATATGGCACGGCGATATCGTCGGTGTGATGTCGAACCGTGACGGTCTCTTTCGCCAATGGCTGCCACAACTCACCCCGGATGGCATGTTTGAGCTCATCGACGATCCGCGGATATTCGAAGTCAGGCGATGTATCGCGCGCCGGTCCTCGTTCGAGCGCGACGACGGACAGACCGGCGTCTGTCAGAGTTTTGGCCATAATGGCGCCGGTCCAGCCATAACCGATGATGACCGCATCGACAGGCCGTGCTCGCCTTGCCATCAGCGCCTCGTGCCCTGGATGGCGACGGGACCGAGCGGGTAGGGCGATCCGGGCCTGTTGATCCAGTCGGTGAAGTCGGCGCGGGCTCCGGGAAATCCGATCCACTTCCACGCCGCCATACCGCGGTTTCCGCCGTACATCGGGTCGGCCAGATATCCCTCGCGCGTATTTTCAAGCAACTGGGCGAAAACGGTCGACGCCGGAATTCTCTCAAAGGCGATCTTACCTTTTTCCATCTGCCCCAGAAATTCGTCCTGTTGGTCCGGCATCAGGTCGGCAAATGACTTTCCACTGTTGCCAAGGCTGCTCTTGTTGGCTTCTGCAATGCCGACGCGGTAGATTTCGCGAGGTGCGTACTGGAGTTGATACCCCAGCGTCGGCGCCGCGTCGGGATGGAATGGCCCCTGCATGTAAAAATATGCGCCGTGGCCGTAAGGCGCCTCCATTTGCCGGTCGATAAACTCGGGTACGCCAGTCTCGATTCCGCCAGGGCCGTTCCCATCGCCTGGAATGAGGCGGCCCACAGCAGCATTGATGAATCGCCATTCGTCTGAAGAGAAGAAGGACGGCGCGAAGTCCGCGTTCTTGGTTTCGATCGCCGCGGCGAGCGGAGTTGCGGAAGCCGTGGGGAGAATAGCGGTCGGCGCCAAGGCGAGGATCAATTTTCGTCTGTTCAACATGCGCGTATTACTCGAGTGGAAATAGCCGGCTCCAGAGGCGCGCACTTACATTCGACGCAGCGCGGGACCCGACTGAGCGCGAGGTTATCGGACTGCGCTCCCGGCGGAGATTACGCGTCCATTAGAGATACGATTGAATGAAACTGCTTGGAGTTGTCTTGGTTTGCCTCGGCTGGGTGCTCCCCCGATGATCGACGATCGCTCCGGCATCTGCGCGACCTGATGCCGCAGGTTGGTTCCACACCGTGCACGAGTGCGTGGCTACGCCGAGCCTCATCGTGTCACTAGGATGAAGAAGCAGAACCGTTCCAGCGGCGATCGTCCCATTCAATATCGAGGCAATCACGCGCTGCATAGTCGCGGTCAAGCGCTGAACCATTTCGCGCCAGATCGCCACACGGGTGCCACATGTCTGAAGCCGTCAAGAAGAGCAATCGAGACGCCGACGACGCCGTTCCTCGTCTCTTTGTCCTCGAGCTGAATGCCGATCGCATTCACTCCATGAATACGGACGGGTCCGACCGCAAGATCGTCGTGTCCGATTGCCACTTGCCAGACGGCATCGTCGTCGATGTCGATGCCGGTCACATCTATTGGACCAATATGGGCATCCCGAACCTCAACGACGGCTCCGTTGAGCGCGCCGACATCGATGGCAAGAACCGCAAGGTGATCATCGCGAAGGGAGCGACCCACACTCCTAAACAGATCATCCTCGATAAGAAAGGCGGCAAGCTCTATTGGTGTGACCGCGAAGGCATGCGCGTGATGCGCTGCGACCTCGACGGCTCGCAACTGGAGACGCTCATCGAGTCGGGGCACGGCGACGCCGATAGCCGGGATGCCACACGTTGGTGCGTTGGGCTGACAATCGACCCGAAACTCGGGCACATCTACTGGACGCAAAAAGGCCCCGATAATGCCGGGCTCGGCTGCATCTTTCGCGCCAACGTCGAAATTCCCGCCGGTCAAACTGCAGCGACCAGGTCGGACATCGAGATCTTCTACGACGGTCTGCCGGAGCCGATCGATCTCGAACTCGACCAGAAGAACCGTGTTCTCTACTGGACCGACCGCGGCGACCCGCCGCGCGGCAACACCGTGAACCGGGCCTCGATCGACAACAAACCTGCCGAGCCGGAGATCGTGGTGACCCATCTCATGGAGGGCATCGGTATTGCGCTCGACGTTCCAAACGACCGCATGTTCGTGACCGATTTCGCCGGCTCGGTCTACTCCGCACGGCTCGATGGATCCAGTGAGAAGAATTTTCTCTACGGCCAAGGCAACCTCACCGGCATCGCATACGCCGAAATCCCGAAGGAGCAGTGATATGTCGCAAAACAAGCCCATTCGCCGACTAGCCATTATTGGCACAGGCGTCATCGGCGCGAGCTGGACTTCGCTGTTTCTCGCCAAGGGACTGCAAGTCGTCGCGACGGACGTCGCGCCGAATGCCGAAGCCGCGCTGAGGACTTTCGTGGAGGCGGCCTGGCCGGCGCTCAAGCGATTGGGCCTCTCGCCCGAGGCTTCGCAGTCGAACCTGAAGTTCACCGCCGCGCTCGCCCAAGCGGTCGAGGGTGTCGATCTCGTCCAGGAAAACGGGCCCGAGCGGATCGATTTCAAGCAGAAGCTCTATGGACAATTGGACGAGTTGTTGGCGCCCGACGTCATCATCGCGTCGAGTTCGTCGGGACTCACCATGAGCGAAATCCAGAAGGGCGCAGCAAGCCATCCCGAACGCTGCGTCATCGCCCATCCGTTCAATCCGCCGCACTTGATCCCTCTGGTCGAGATCGTCGGCGGGGCGAAGACCTCGGAAGCGACCATCCAGCGCGCCGCAGAATTCTACACGTCGATCGGGCAACGGACGGTACGCCTAAACAAGGAAATGCCGGGCCATGTCGCCAACCGCCTGCAGGCAGCGCTGGCCCGCGAGGTCTACTATCTTGTCTCCGAGGGTGTGGTGAACGCCGCCGACGTCGACACGGCACTTTGCTGGGGCCCGGGCCTGCGCTGGGGCGTTATGGGCAACCTGATGCTCAACCATCTCGGCGGCGGCCCGGGCGGCATCGAGCACTTCTTCCAGCAGTTCACCGGCCCGATGACAGCGTGGTGGAAGACCCTCGGTTCGCCGGTGCTAACGGCGGAAGTACAGAAGAAGCTCATCGACAGTGTTCACGCCGAGGCCGGATCGCGCTCGATCGCCGAACTCGCAGCGGAACGCGACGAGGTCCTGCTCGGCCTGATTGAGTTGCGCAAAAAGGCTGCCAAGTCGAACGAAACGAAATCGACGGCCGCCTAGTAGCGAGCCGCCGCCGGCAAGATCGATCCATCGAACCCGCAACTTATTTCGGCTTTCGAGCCGCAGCACCAGGAGTTCCGAATGTCCACCGCGTCAGCAGCAGGTAAGACCGCCGCGCCGAAGCCGTTACCGGCGCCAAATAGCGACTTCTACGAGGTCTACGAGACCTTGAGTGCCAACGAACTCGTAACGGTGAAACGGGTGCGCGCCTTCATGGAAACCAAGGTCGCGCCCATCATCACGGACTATTGGGTGAACGACGCCTTTCCCTTCGAATTGCTGCCGGCGATCAAGGAGTTGGACATCGGTGGGCTTGCAATGCAGGGCTACGGCTGCGCAGGCGGAAGCTTGGCACTGTTGGGCTTTGTTCAGATGGAGCTCGCACGCGTCGACCCGTCGGTCGCGACCTTCATTGGCGTGCATGTCGGCCTGGCGATGGGCTCCATCTACATCGACGGATCGGAAGAGCAGAAGCAGAAATGGCTGCCGCAGATGGCACGCTTCGAGAAGATCGGCTGTTTCGGTTTGACGGAGCCGCTGGTTGGCTCGGGTGCCAGCGGCGGTCTGCTGACGACGGCGAAGCGCGAGGGCGACACCTGGATTCTCAATGGCGAGAAGCGCTGGATCGGCAATGCCCCGTGGTGCGACGTCTCCATCATCTGGGCGCGCGATCTCGGGGATAACCAGGTCAAGGGCTTCATCGTCGAGAACAAGACCACGCCCGGCTTCAGTGTCGAGAAGATCGAGAACAAGATTGCGCTCAAGGTGGTCCAGAACGGCCATATCACGCTGAAGGATGTTCGAGTGCCGGAAACGAACCGTCTCCAGGGCGGCAGTTCATTCCGTGACACCGCGAAGGTACTGAAGATGACGCGCTTCGCCGTCGCGTGGATGGCGACTGGATGCGCGATGGGCGCTTACGAGGCCGCGCTGAAGTATAGCCAGGAGCGCTTGCAGTTTGGCAAGCCGATCGCGTCGTTCCAGCTCGTCCAAGACCTTCTCGCCAAAATGATCGCCAATATCACGGCTTCGCAGTGCTTGATCGTGCGCCAGGCGCAGCTGCATGCCGAAGGTAAGCTGACCGACGCCCATGCCGCGCTTGCCAAGGCGTTCGCTACAGCCAAATGCCGCGAGACGGTTGCCTGGGCCCGCGAGTTGATCGGCGGCAACGGAATCGTTGCCGACTACAAGGCGGCACGCTTCTTCGCGGATTGTGAAGCGCTGTACTCCTACGAAGGCACGTATCAGATGCAGAATCTGATCATCGGCAAGGCCGTCACCGGCATCGGCGCCTTCGCGTGACATCTCGGCGACCGGCGCTCCGACGCCGGCTGGCCCCCCAAAGCCCAGGAGATATGACCATGGCTTCCGAAGCCGCATCATTCACGCCTTCGCCATCAACCGTGCCGGATTCGTTACCGAGAGCGGCATTGGTACTTGCGAATGTCCAGTACGAGAAAAAGGGGGCGATCGCCTATGTCACGGTCAATCGGCCCAAAGTGCTCAATGCGCTTAACACGCCGACATGGACCGATTTGCATGCCGCATTCGAGGAGGCAAAGGCCGACGCGTCCGTGCGCGGCGTGATCCTGACCGGCGCGGGTGACAAGGCTTTCATTGCCGGCGCCGATATCAGTGAACTCGCGGATGTCGACGCTTACGGGGCGGAGGAGTCCAGCCGGTTCGGGCAGGGTGTGCTCGATCTCGTCGAAAACCTCGGCAAACCCGTCATCGCGGCGATCAATGGCTTTGCGCTCGGCGGAGGCTGTGAGACGGCAATGGCCTGCACGATCAGGATCGCGGCAGAGCATGCCAAATTCGGGCAGCCCGAGGTCAAGCTGGGCCTGCTGCCGGGCGGCGGTGGAACGCAACGTTTGCCACGACTCGTGGGCAAGGGGCGCGCACTTCAGTTGATCCTGACGGGCGAGACGATTTCGGCGCAGGAAGCCTATCGCATCGGCCTCGTCAATGAAGTCGTTTCGGCGGCCGACCTGATTGGCCGGGCCGAGGCTATCCTGAAGCAGATCATGGCCAACGCGCCGATTGCGGTGAAGTTTTCCCTGGATGCGGCGAACAAGGGGCTGGAGACCAGCCAGCGCGAAGGCCTGGCACTGGAGGCGTCCTACTTCGGCATTTGCGCCGCCACCGAAGACAAGAAGGAAGGCACCTCTGCCTTCCTGGAGAAACGTGCACCGAAGTTCCGCGGCCGCTGAAACAACCTGCACGCGGCGACTTGGAAAGGACGGCCATGGCAAACGATAATATTTTTTCCGGATTGAAAGTGGTGGATCTGGCGAGCTTCATCGCCGGCCCCAGCGCGGCGGTGATCCTGTCGGACTTCGGCGCCGATGTCATCAAGGTGGAACCGCCGAGCGGCGAACTTTGGCGGCATGCCAACCACCTGCCACCGCAGCCGGTCGCGGAGGACGCCTATCCCTGGCATCTTGCCAATCGAAACAAGCGCGGCATTGCGCTCGATCTGAAGTCTCCGAGCGCGCAGCAGGTCCTCGAAAAGCTCGTCAAATGGGCTGATGTCCTCGTCGTCAACACGCCACATCCGGCGCGTGCGCGGCTGAAACTCGAATATGAAGACGTGGTGAAGTGGAATCCGCGGTTGATCTACGCGGACATCACGGGTTTCGGCGACAAGGGTCCCGACGCGAATCTTCCCGGCTTCGACATCACATCCTATTGGGCACGCAGCGGATTGCTGTCGATGACGCGCGACGCCGGCGCGCCGCCGACCTGGCCGGTGGCGGGAAGCGGCGACAATGCAACCGCCGTCGGGCTCTATTCCGCGATCGTCACTGCCTTGTATCGTCGCGAGCGCACCGGGGAGGGAGCGCATGTCACGACCTCGCTTCTTGCAGAAGGCGTATGGTCCGCGAGCGTCTCGATCCAGGCCGCGCTGTGCGAGGCAAAATTCTTCGGGCTGCACGATCGCAAGAATCCGGCGAATGCGGCCATGAATGTCTATCGGGCCAAGGATGACACCTGGTTCGTTCTTATCGTCACGTCCGACAAGCTGGCAGCCGTCACCAAAGCCATCGGTCGGCCTGATCTTTTGACTGATCCTCGTTTCTCCGATCCCGCGAATCTCGTGGCGAATATGCCGCAACTCACGGCGATCCTCGACGAGATCTTCTGTGCCGAGCCGATGGCTTATTGGTACAAGGTGTTCAGCGGCGTTCACGTCACGTTCGGAGCGGTCCGTGGGCCACAAGAGGTGATCGACGATCCGCAGCTTCGGGCCAACGACATCATCGTTCCACTCGAGGGTGCCGGCGGCAAACTGACATCCACCATCAGCAGTCCTCTTCAAATACACGGCGTCACCAAAGTACCCGCAAGGCGCGCCCCAAAAATTGGAGAACACAATGATGAGGTTCTCCGGCAGCTCGGCTTTAGCGCAACCGAAATCGATGGCTTGCGTTCGAGTGGAGCGGTTCCGAATGCAAAGGAGCACACGGCCTAGCGTGGCGGGATTGCCGGGGGCGGCCGGAGGCGCCCCCGATTGCCTTCCTGGAAAAGCGCAAGCCTGACTTCACGCGGAGCACGAAATCTCCAGCGAGTGCATAAATCGCTGGAGGCGATGGATAACGGGTGTGCCGCAGCTACGTCGTGGGCGGAGGCCCTTCAGAAATCAGCCGTGAGCTCCGTTGCCCCGACAGATAAGACCAGAACCATTGCGTTTGAACGCGAAACCGGTTCTGAATCTGCGGCAGCGCCAGCACGTGTAGCGCAGCCCAGACCAGCCAGGTCACAAAGCCACTGCTGCGCAAATGGCCGGCCTCCAGGATCGCGAAGTTCTTGCCAACCACCGCCATGTTGCCTTTGTTGCGGTAGCGGAACGGCCGACCATCCTTGCGTCCTCTGACCCGGTTCGCAATGACCTGTCCGACAAATCGACCCTGTTGAATGGCTGCCTGGGCTACTCCTGGGACGGGGTGGCCATCCTGGGTTATCGTGGCGGCATCTCCCACGACAAATACGTCGGGCGCTTCCGGGATGCCCATGAAAGGGCCGACGATCGCGCGTCCGGCCCGGTCCGTCGTGGTTCCTAACATTTTTACGACCGGCGAGGCGCTGACGCCTGCTGTCCAAAGGACAGTGGCGCTGGGAATGCGAGCCCCAGCCGCGATGACGCCCTGGTCGTCGACCTTCTCGACCTTTACGCCGGTCGAAACCTCAACGCCGAGCTTCGCCAGCCGCTTGGCAGCTTTGCGGGACAGCGATTCCGCAAACGTCGGGAGCACACGAGCGCCGCCGTCCAGCAGCACAATTCGGCTCTTGGCCGGGTCGATCTTGCGGAAGCTCCCGCGCAACGTCACCGCCGCCAATTGAGCGATCGAGGCGGCAAGCTCGACGCCGGTCGGGCCAGCCCCAACCAACACAAATGTCATTTGGCGGGTACGTTCTTTCTCGTCCTCAGTAGATTCAGCTAGTTCGAATGCACCCAGGATCTTGGTTCGGATCGTCTCCGCGTCGTTGAGACTCTTGAGGCCTGGCGCAAACCGCGCGAACTCGTCGTGACCGAAATAGCTAGGGCGCATCCCGGCGGCGATCACCAGAAAGTCATACTCGAGTTTTCGGCTGCTGGCTCCCGGGCAGGCGATCTCGACGATACGCGCCGCAAGATCTATACCCTTGACCTCCGCCAGCAACACGCTGAGGTTCTTCTGTTTCGCTTCAAGCTGACGGATTGGCGCCGCTATCTCGGCGGGTGACAAGACAGCAGTGGCGACTTGGTAGAGAAGCGGCTGAAAGATGTGATGATTGCGTCGGTCGATTAGCGTGATTTCCACGTCGGCTCGTTTGAGCGCGCGCGCCGCCGCAATACCGGCAAATCCGCCGCCGACAACTAAAACCCGCTTCCGCCGCGAAATGTCTGCCTTGGTCGCTTGCGGGTCGTTTCGCGGGTACGCCTTCATCATAGCTGTCGTCATGGAAGCCCTCCACGATCCGCGGGGACAAGACATTGTCTTGCGGAGACCATAGTGACCGCGGCGGATAAATCTTGAACGACGCTGCGGTGCTGAGAACGTCTATGCCGCCTTTCATGGGCGCTTCGGGTTCAACGTTGAACTCGCCCTCTGGGGCGGCGTGTCGCTAGAGCCTGCCAGCCGCCGGTTTGCAGCATGATTAGCAACAATCGAGCAGCCGCGTTCAATCGCGGCCGAGAGTGAGAATGCATACTGAACGCACGCATGCGGCCGTTTCGGCGACGGCTTTGTAGAACTTTTTAAGAAACGTGGAGCGGCGAGATGAACGTCAAATCCATCGCTGGCCAGCTCGGGGAAGGGCGGGCCGGCCTTGTATCGTCGTCTCGATACGCCCACCAACTTTTCGGTCGCTGGAGCGTGCCGGACTATGTTGCACTGACAAAGCCGCGTGTCATGGTGCTCGCCATCTTCACCGCACTCGTCGGGCTGAGCATCGCTCCAAGTTCACTTGATCCCCTAGCCGCTGTCGTCGCGGTGCTATCCATTGCCATGGGGGCGGGAGCCGCCGGCGCCCTTAACATGTGGTATGACGCCGATATTGATGCGGTCATGGCGCGCACCGCAATGCGGCCAATTCCGCGCGGTCGGGTCTCCCGGTTTGGAGCTCTTGTCTTTGGAATCGCTCTTGGCTGTTTCGCGGTGCTGGTTCTCGCTCTGGCGACGAACCTCTTGGCAGCTGCATTACTGGCCGGCACGATCTTCTTTTATGTTGTCGTATATTCGATGTGGCTGAAGCGGGCCACGCCGCAGAATATCGTCATCGGCGGTGCTGCAGGAGCGTTACCGCCCATGATTGGTTGGGCGGCAGCGACCGGCGATGTGGGCCTTCAGCCGGTTGTGCTGTTCTTCATTATCTTTCTTTGGACGCCACCCCATTTCTGGGCGCTGGCGCTGAACCGTGCCGAGGACTACGCGCGTGCCGGCGTGCCAATGCTGCCGGTCGTTGCGGGAAGGGCTGCGACAAAGCGGCAGATTCTGATCTATAGCGGCCTGCTTGCACTCGCGTCGGAACTGCCCTGGATTCTCGGGTTTGCCGATGCGACCTATGGCGCGATCGCCGCGATCGGTGGGGCGCTTTTCCTTCTGCTTGCGCACCAGCTGAATAGAAGCGGCGACGTCGATCGTCGCGCCGCCCAGAGACTGTTCGCATTTTCGATCTTCTATTTGTTCGTGCTGTTTGCGGCCCTCCTGATCGACCACCGTGGTGGCTCATTCTCGCCCATGCGGCAACCGTCACCTGTGACCGGTGGATTCCCCATGCATGCCGGACTCCATTCGGGTGCCGTTCGAAATATGCGCGGTCTCAATAACCTCAGCTTGGACGAGGTCTAATATGCGATATGTTTTGCTGGCTGTTGTCCTGACAGGCGCCGCGATACTTGGCGGCTGCAGTGAAGGCGTGCTCGACCCGCAAGGGCCTATCGCCGAAGCCAACCGACAAATTCTACTGAACTCGCTTGGCATCATGCTCGCGATCGTGATCCCGGTGATCCTTGCGACACTTGGCGTTGCATTTTGGTTTCGCGCATCGAATGTGCGGGCTCGCTACCGGCCAGATTTCGCGTATTCCGGTCGCCTCGAGGTGCTCGTCTGGTCTATCCCGGCCATGACGGTGTTTCTGGTCGGCGGCGTCGCGTGGGTCGGGGCCCACGATGTGAGCCCGCGCAAGCCGATTCCATCTGCAGTGAAGCCCTTGCGGATCCAGGTCGCCTCGCTCGACTGGAAATGGTTGTTCATCTATCCCGATCAGGGCGTTGCAAGCGTCAACCGGCTGACCATTCCCGTCGGCACGCCGATCAGTCTGGAACTGACCTCTTCAGGCGTGATGAATAGCTTCTTTGTGCCTCAGCTTGGTAGCCAGATCTACACCATGGCGGGGATGATCACGCATCTGAACTTGCTGGCCGAACATTCCGGAACCTACCGCGGGTTTTCGGCCCAATTCAGCGGCGAAGGCTTCTCCGACATGCACTTCGACGCTGAGGCCGTGACGGACGAGAAGTTCACGCAGTGGCTTAACACAGTGCGCAGCGCCGGTCCGGCGCTTGACACGACGACTTACGCGGATCTCGCAAAGCCAAGTGCCGCGGTCGCACCATTCACCTACCGGTCGGTCGCGCCCGGTTTGTTCGGGAGCATCACTGTTTCGGAAATGCAGTCCGACGATGCGCTGTGCCGCAGCTATCCCACGTCAATGAGGGCAGAACAATGAGTCTACTCGGCAAGCTGAACTGGAGCGCGATCCCCTTCGACCAGCCGATCATCATGGGCGCGACGGGCGGCATGGTCCTGTTCATCGGGCTCGTGCTTGCGTGGGTCACGCTCAAGGGTTACGTGCCCTATCTCTGGCGGGAGTGGATCACCTCCGTCGATCATAAACGTATCGGCGTCATGTATATCGTGCTGGCGCTGCTCATGCTGCTGCGCGGGTTTGCCGACGCCATCATGATGCGAAGCCAGCAGGCGGTCGCAGCGGGCGGGGCGCAGGGATACCTGCCGCCCGAGCACTTCGACCAGATCTTCTCGGCCCATGGCACGATCATGATCTTTTTCATGGCCATGCCGTTTGTGATCGGAATGATGAATTTCGTGGTGCCGCTGCAACTCGGCGTCCGCGACATGGCGTTTCCGACACTGAACTCGGTCGCTCTCGGGCTGACAGCGTCCGGTATTCTCCTGACGAATATCTCGCTCGCGGTTGGCGAGTTCTCGAAAGCCGGCTGGGTTGCCTATCCGCCTCTCAGCGAACTGCAATTCTCGCCAGGTGTCGGCGTCGACTACTACCTCTGGGCGCTTCAGATCTCCGGCGTCGGCACGTTGATGACCGGCATAAATTTCGTCGCGACGATCCTCAAAACACGCGCGTCTGGAATGACCTATATGCGCATGCCCGTCTTTTGCTGGACGTCGCTCGCCGCGAACCTGCTGATTGTCGCGGCCTTCCCGGTTCTGACGGCGACCCTGGCGATGCTGTCGCTCGATCGTTACCTCGGCTTTCATTTCTTCACGATCGACGGTCAGGGCAACGCGATGATGTATGTCAACCTGTTCTGGGTTTGGGGCCATCCGGAGGTCTACATCCTGGTCTTGCCCGCATTCGGAATCTTTTCCGAAGTGGTCTCGACCTTCTCCGGAAAGCCGCTGTTTGGCTATCGCTCCATGGTCGCCGCCACAATGGTGATTTGCGTGCTCTCGTTCGTGGTCTGGCTGCATCATTTTTTCACCATGGGCGCCAGCGCGAACGTGAACGGCTTCTTCGGCGTCATGACAATGATCATCGCCGTGCCGACGGGCGTCAAAGTCTTCAACTGGCTGTTCACGATGTACGGCGGCCGCATCCGGTTCACCGTTCCGATCCTGTGGTCGATCGGCTTCATGGTGACGTTCGTGATCGGCGGCATGACCGGCGTGTTGATGGCGGTGCCGCCGGCCGACTTCGCGCTGCATAACAGCCTCTTCCTGATCGCGCATTTTCATAACGTCATCATCGGCGGCACGGTGTTCGGCTTGATGGCTGGCTACAACTATTGGTTCCCGAAGGCATTCGGCTTCCGGCTTGACGAACGCTGGGGCAGGGCGTCGTTCTGGTGCTGGTTGATCGGCTTCTACCTCGCTTTCATGCCGCTTTACGTGCTGGGTCTGATGGGTATGACCCGCCGCATGCAGCATTACGACGTCGCCGGCTGGCAGCCGTGGCTGGTGATTGCAGCGATCGGCGTCGCCGTCATCCTTGCGGGGATTGTCTGTCAGGTCATTCAGCTTGTGGTCTCGATCCGTAAACGTGAGCAATTGAAGGCGACCGCGGACCCTTGGAACGGGCGCACGTTGGAATGGGCCACGGCTTCGCCGCCGCCCGCCTGGAATTTCTCCGTGCTGCCGAATGTCGCGGACATCGACGCATTTTGGAAAGAGAAGCAGGACGACCGCAGACATCAAGCTACGCCGCCGAAGGAGAAAACATTCGAGCCGATCGAGATGCCAAAGAGCAGCGCAACCGGATTTGTTATGGCGTTCTTTGCAGTCATTTTTGGCTTTGCGATGATCTGGCACATCTGGTGGATGGCGGGCGTCGGAATCATCGGCGCTTTCCTGACCACGCTTGCATTCGCGTTTCGTGGCGAGGAGGAGACCGAAGTTACGCCGGAGCAAATTGCCCGGTTCGAGCTGGTAAACGGGGCGGAGATCGCACGATGACAACAATCGCTATTGATGGCGGTGGCTTTCGCGAGACACCGCTTAGCGCATATCAAATCGCCATAAGTACGAAACGTGTCGTGGTCGGTTACGGCTTTTGGATCTTCCTCTTAAGCGATATCGTAATGTTCTCGGCGTTCTTCGCCGCCTACGCCGTGCTTGCGCACGCAACCGCGGACGGCCCAACTGGAATGCAGCTGTTCAATCAGCGCAGCGTTGCGATCGAAACCGCCTGCCTGCTCGCGTCCAGCTACACATGCGGGTTGATGCAGTTGGCCGTCACGTCGCGGCGGTACGCCGTCACTTACCTAATGGCTTTCCTGACGTTTGCGCTGGGAGCCGCGTTCCTGGCGCTGGAACTCCACGAGTTCGCCGGCATGATCGCCTCCGGGGCAGGGCCGCAACGCAGCGCTTTTCTTTCGGCCTTTTTTACCCTGGTCGGCTGCCACGGGCTTCACGTGACCGTCGGCCTGATCTGGCTGGTCGTCATGATGGCTCAGGTCGGGATCAAGAGTTTGTACGATCCGACGGTCGAGCGTCGCCTGCTTTGCTTCTCACTGTTCTGGCATGCCCTCGATATTGTTTGGGTGTGGCTTTTCACAGTGGTTTATCTGATGGGGGGCTTGTCATGACAGACACGGATTACGATCGGGCGCCCGGAGACGTAACAGCGCTTCCCGATATAGAGCGGGGCAGGTCGTCCGGCATCCTTGTCTACACGATCGGATTGGCTCTCGCGGTGGCCCTCACGGCCCTGTCGTTCTGGGTCGCCAACACATCGTTGCTTTGGGTTGGCGGTGTCGCTCTCGGCCTGACCGTCCTTGCGGTTGCGCAAATGGGTATTCACCTGGTTTTTTTTCTGCACGTCACCACGGGGCCGGACAATTCCAACAACGTCCTGGCGCTGGCATTTGGGGTGCTGATCGTCATCCTGGTCGTCGTCGGATCGCTAGTGATCATGGCGGACCTGAACGACAGCATGATGCCGGGGCCGGAGCTGATGAATTTGCAAATGCAGCGCTGAAGAAGTGCCGAGAGGGTCAGCCATGATCGCGTCCGGGCCGAATCCCGGCAAGCTTGAACGAGGTGTCCGATGCCCGTAGATGCGAAATACAAGACATCCGCAACGGCAAGTGGCGGTGGCCGCGACGGAAAGACTGCGCTGGCGGATGGCACGATGTCGTTCGACCTCGTCATTCCGAAGGAATTGGGCGGACCGGGTGGCAATGGCGCCAATCCCGAGAAGCTCTTCGCTCTCGGCTATTCGGCCTGCTTCCTTTCGGCCATGCGCAGTGCGTCGTCCAAGACGAAGATCAAACGTCCGGAGGGTACGACCGTGACGGCGACCATAGGCATTGGTCCGCGCTCCGAGGGCGGTTTTGGCATCACCGCCGCGCTTGACGTCTATCTACCGGACCTGCCCGAGGCGGACGCCAGGAAGCTGGTCGAAGCCACTCACGAGATCTGTCCCTATTCAAATGCGATCAAGGCCAGCGTGGATGTCAAGATAACAACGCGTGCGTGAATCGGCAGCCAGATACGAGCGCCATGTTTGCGAAACTCCGGGCAGGGCGGCCAGATTTGCCGTTTCTTCATCGGCCACGTGCAATCCATCGGCAAGACGAGTAGTTTTTCAAAGCCGGCGGCCCATATCTTCAAATTCGTCGCGGCAGGCAGAGCTGAATTCACGCAACAAATCGATGGTGCCATCGACAGCCATTTCTCGCAATTCAACAAAGCTTCTGTCCGGTTCCAAATAGGTATCGAGAATTTTTCGCGCAACTTTATCGGCCGCGTCAACTATCTGCGGCGGCGACAGAGCCCGCATCCGACTGAGCTTCGCGTAGAGACCGACAAGTCCGGGAATGTCAGCTTCATCGTGCTGTAGCGCGTCGATGTAGCACTTGGAGGCCTCCTCGATAAAATCCTTATAGAGGATCTGCCGACGGTTCCTTTCGTGATTATACCATTGGGCACGAAGCTGGCTGCGATGGTTGATCCAGTTCGCAATGCCGCTCGTCAACCCGCCGACAGCGGCTCCGGTTAGGGCAGCGAGCGCGGAGATAATTGAGGCATCCATTCGGCTATACCCACCATGCCCAGGCCGTCAGAGCGGCCGTTGTCGACGATAACGATGTGCATGAGTGGCGCATGGAGTTGCACCGGCCACAAAAACAGCGACCTACGCTGCAGCGTACGTCAATCCTTGAGCAACAAGTCAGAAGTGGCTCGATTGACATCACTACACCCAGTCAAAATCATCGCGACCCTGAGCTCCTCTCTAAGGATATCCAACATATCGCGCACCCCTGATTCGCCTGCCGCTCCTAATGCATATGCCCACGCCCGGCCCACGAAACATGCCTTGGCACCAAGCGCCAACGCTTTTAGTACGTCCAGGCCCGAGCGAATACCACCGTCCATGAACACCGGAACAGTATCTTGAACGGCATCGACAACCTTCGGCAGAGCGCGAATGGTCGATGTCACGCTATCGAGCTGCCGGCCACCGTGGTTTGACACCACAATCCCGTCGATATGAGTCTGTACGGCACGCTTGGCATCTTCGGGATCGAGAATGCCTTTCAAAATGATCTTTCCAGGAAAAATCGACCGTACCCACTCGATGTCTTTCCAAGTTGACGATGCATCGAAGTTGTCGTGAACAAATTTCCCGCACGGGACGCCCTTGGGCATTGCTTCAGCCACGGTACCGAACTTCAGCGGCCAGCCTTTAGTGACGATATCGAGGGCCCAACGGGGGTGCGTCGCACCTTGGGCTACAAACCCCAGCATCCCCAAAAGCGTCGGGTCCTTCTCCATCCCGTCGTGCACCTCGCTATAACGCCGCCCGGGTGTCGCAAGATCGACGGTGAACACCAGCACCTTCGAACCGGCGGAAACGGATCGTTCGATCACGCTCTTAACGAAACCGCGGTCTTTCAGCATATAGAGCTGGAACCAGGGGGGAATGCCGCTCTTTTGCGCGACCTCGTGCACATCGCACACCCCCATGGTCGACAGCGTAAACGGAACCCCAACCGCCTTCGCCGCATTGGCCGCTTTGACTTCGCCACGGCTCGAGTACATCCCGGCCATACCGACGGGCCCGAGGATGACAGGCAGCGACATTGCCTGACCCCACAACTGAATCGACAAGTTGAGATCAGATTCGTCCACCATCACACGTTGGCGCAACAGCGTGGCCTGTAGCTCCGCAATATTCGCGCGCAGCGTATTCTCCTGGAACGACCCGCCGCTGATGTAGTCGTACAGAAACGGAGGAAGTCTGGCTTCGCATTGTTTGCGATAGTCTTCAATGTTTGCGATGATCATTCTGGTCCTCCAACTCCTTGGGAACGTGGGCGCGCTACACCAGCGGCGAGCGAGTCCCGCATCACGAAGGCGTTAGCTGCGTTGAGCTGTCCAGTATCCCGAGCAGCGCGTCGTCCCCGAGTACCCGCGCCACGTGCCCCGTCCTGCATTTGCAGAAAGCTTGCCGACGCCAGAGGCGTACTTATCCTGAACGGTGACGGACGCCCGCACCGCGCCGGACAGCGCGACGTAACCTTTAAACCTGACCAGATTCGGATGCGTGACGATTCCATCGTTGATGTTGACGGTGAAATCATAGGTCTGATCACACGTACCTTGTTGCGTTACAAAGCGAAGATCCCAGGATCCATCATAAGGCGACCGCGCTTCCGCGATGGAGATCTGGCTAACGAGGCAGCTGGCGATCGCCGCCGAGATCAAGAACTTCGCCATCTTTGTTTCTCCGGAAGAACTATTCGAATTGGAACTGATATATTGTGAACGATATGCCAGCGCTTGTTCAAAGCTGCTTCAATCGCTCCCCGGATACTTTCCTTGTATCTACTCACTCCAGCTTGCTTGCCGCTCCGCTCAAGCGATCTTGCCATAATTTGGATAGGCAGAATTCGCCAATTTGCGTCATGAAACGACAAGATCGGAATCACGCGAGGTCTAAGGTTTTCCGGCACAACTTCCGCGGGCGGCGACTCAGAGGGCTTTCTGATGCTCAAGGGGTTCACGGTCCCGCGCTCGCCTCTAGGGGCCGCGGCTTTGGTGCCGCCGCCGCCCTGGCATTACGCGCTTGATGTCCTGGCGGTCGAGTTCTGGAGCGACCCAGACGCATCAGCCGGTGTGCTTCCCGAGGGCGTCAAGCTGGATCCACGGAGTACCGGCCGCTCCGTCGCCGTCTTCGCCGATTGCCAGTTCACGGCGGACGGCGAGGAATACCTTGATCCCGCGCGCTATCAGAGCCGCGAATTCATCGTCCTTCTCGACGCTATTTGGCAGGAGTCGCGGATAGCCTGGTGCCCATACGCTTACACCGACAACGATGCGGCGATCGTGATGGGCTGGGCCCAAGGCTATCCAAGAAAACTTGGCGCCATCCGCCAGACCCGCACCTTTGCTGCCCAGAGCGCCGCATCGCCACCTCTTGCCCGCAACAGCCGGTTCGCCGGCTGTCTGTCTGCCCACGGACAGCCCCTGGCGGAAGCCCGCATCATATTGCACGAAAAGGCCGGGCGGCTTGCCGGCCTGTTCGATCGCCCCATCGTGGCTCGGCGATATTTTCCGCGGCTCAGGGCTGGCGCGCATGACAAGCCGGTCGTGGACGAATTAGTTCTGTGTGCGATGGACAACATCCTGATTACCGACGGATGGATCGGCTCAGGAGAATTGAGTTTCCCGGAAGCGCACGGCGAGGAGCTCGACATGCTGGGCCCCATCAAGGTTGGACGGGGTTATCGATTTACGCTCTCATTTTCAGTTTCCGACAGCGAGATCCTGAAGGACATGACTATTTAGCTCCCACCTCTCAGGCCGCCGAACCAGCAACGGATCAAGGGTCAGCACCGCAGGAATAGACAATCAGACGCAAGCCGGTGAAATCAATCGCTGCCGGCCTTGATAGACTCCCGCGGATTGCCGGAAATGCGCGGGAGTTAAAAATGCTCAAAGGCTTCACCGTCCCCAAGTCGCCGTTCGGCCAGGCAGCGCTGACCCCACCCCCACCGTGGCACTATTCAAGCGATGTCGTGGGGGTCGAGTTCTGGACGGACCCCGATGCGGCGGCGGCGACATTGCCGCGCGGCCTCTCGCCCGATCCAAAATCCAACGGTCACGCCGTCATGATGTTTCTGGATTGGCAGTTCACGGCGCAGGACGACGAATTTCTCGATCCAGCCCGTTACCAATATCGCGAGGCGTTCGTGCTGCTCGACGCAATGTATCGCGATACGCCGGTGATGTGGTGCCCTTATATCTACGTCGATAACGATGCGGCATTGGCTCGGGGATGGACGCAAGGCTTCCCGAAGAAAATGGGCAGCATTTTTCAGACCCGCAGCTTTGCCGCGGCAAGCGCGGCGGCGGCACCGGTTGTGGCTGGCGGACGATTTGGCGCGAGCCTTTCCGCGCACGGAGAGCGCCTCGCGGAAGCTTGTATCACCTTGCGGAAGCCGGTTGAAAATGGCCTCTCGCTGCTGGCTCGGCCGACGGTTCTGTTGCGATATTTTCCGAGACTTGCCGCGGGATATCAGGACAAACCAGCAGTGGACGAGTTGGCGATGTCGATCACCGACGATCTCACTGTCGCGAACGCCTGGGTGGGCGAGGGCGAGCTTCACCTCCCGGTGGCGAAGGGTGAAGAACTGCATGCGCTTGCGCCAAAACGTATCGCATCCGGCTTCCGTTACTCGCTCGCTTACTCCGTCACGGATTTAAAGATCCTCGAGGATCACACGCAAAAATAAGTGAATAGCGTTCCCGTCAACCGGCGAAGCGGCCATCCCGCTCCGCCGGGGGTCTCCGCGGACTTATCAGCCCCTCAGCCCGCGGAGACCCTCTGCGAGGATAGCTTCAAGGAGAAAGATCGTGAGCAAAACCGCGTCAGAATACCTCGTCGAGGCTCTCGAGAAAGCGGGGGTCAAGCGCGTCTACGGTGTGGTCGGCGACTCCCTCAACGGGTTTACCGATTCGATGCGGCGCCGGAAATCGATCGACTGGATTCATATGCGGCATGAAGAGGCCGCCGCTTTCGCGGCTGGGGCCGAGGCTCACCTCACCGGCAACCTCGCGGTGTGCGCCGGCAGCTGTGGGCCCGGCAACCTGCATCTGATTAACGGGCTGTTTGATTGCCAGCGTAACCGAGTTCCCGTGCTGGCGATCGCAGCTCACATCCCCAGCAGTGAAATCGGCATTGATTATTTCCAGGCCACGCACCCCGAAAACCTCTTCAAGGACTGTAGCCACTACGTCGAGCTGGTTTCCAACCCCAGACAACTCCCACAGATTCTCAAGCGTGCCATGCGCGTTGCCGTCGCCAAGCGTGGCGTGGCTGTCGTCGTGTTGCCGGGCGACATCGCGCTCATGAAAATCGACGCTGAGGTGCCCGAGTGGATTATTCCGACGGCACCCGTCTTGCGGCCGGGTGCGTCCGAGATCGAACAACTGGCGAATTTCCTCAATGAAGCGTCGCGGGTGACACTGTTTTGCGGGGCAGGGTGTGCCGGCGCTCATGACGAGGTGGTTGAGCTGGCGCGAAAACTAAAGGCGCCGATCGTGCACGCCTTCCGGGGCAAGGAGTTCATCGAATACGATAATCCTTACGACGTCGGAATGACCGGTCTGGTGGGCTTTACGTCAGGCTACGCGGCGATGAAGAATTGCGATGCCCTGTTGATGCTCGGTACAGATTTTCCCTATCGGGCGTTTTATCCGGAGCACGCAAAAATCGCTCAAGTCGATATCCGGCCTGAGGCCCTTGGCAATCGCTGTTCGCTCCATCTCGGCCTGCTTGGCACCGTGAAGGATACCCTGGACGCCGTACTTCCGGCGATCAACGATAAGACCGACTCCAGCCATCTCAACGACGCGTTAATCGACTACAAGAAGGCCCGCAGCGACCTCGACGCGTTGGCCGAGAGTCACCCGAGCAGCAAGATCATTCATCCTCAATATGTCATGCATCTGGTCAGTGAATTGGCGGCCGACGATGCCATATTCACCTGCGATGTCGGGACGCCGATTATCTGGACCGCGCGCTACCTCAAGGTCAACGGTAAGAGACGCATCGTCGGTTCCTTCAATCATGGATCGATGGCGAACGCGATGCTTCAGGCCATTGGCGCGCAAACGGCATTTCCAGGTCGTCAAGTCATTTCAATGTCAGGAGACGGCGGGTTCAGCATGATGATGGGTGATTTCATCACGCTGACTCAGATGGGACTTCCGGTAAAGGTCATCGTTCTCAACAACGGTACACTCGGCTTTGTCGAAATGGAGATGAAGGCCAGCGGATTCCTCGATACCGGATGCGACCTCAGGAATCCCAATTTCGCTCTAATGGCTGAGGCGATGGGCGTACGCGGAATCCGGGTGGAGAAACCACAGGAGCTGAAGGGAGCCATCGAGGCCGCGCTCGCGCACAAGGGGCCCGTGCTGGTCGACGTCGTGAGTGCCCGCCAGGAGCTCGCCATGCCTCCGAAGACAACTGTGGATCAGGCGTATCATTTTGGGATGTTCATGATGAAGGCTGTTCTCGATGGCCGGGCGACGGAATTGATCGACCTCGCAAAAGTCAATCTGTCACGCTGAATGTGGCATGTTTTGCGAACCTCGTCCGAGACGCAGCGTGAGCAGCGCTGAAAAACGAGAACGACGAATCCAAATTGTCACATGTTCTTACAATCCATTTGATCCATGGATTGTCCAACCTTCCTCGAATGGATATGGTGAGCACCACTGACCAAATCCAAAGTAAGTCCATGGCTCCGGGAGAACACGGTGGCACGCACTCCCTCCATCATCGTTGGCCTTGTTGCAGTTATCGTCGTAGCACTTTCCCTGTTCTATCTGTTGCGGCCGGAGCCACTGCTCGTGCAGGGGGAAGCCGATGCGACGCGGCTGGATATAGCCGCGAGAGTCGATGGGCGGGTGAAGGAGATACCCGTCGAACGCGGCCAGAACGTTCCTGCGGCGGCAGCGCTCGTAAGGATCGATAACCCGGAAACCGTTGCCAAGCTCGAACAAATGAAGGCGGCGATGGCTGTTGCCGAGGCACAGCTTGCCAATGTACTGGTCGGAACGCGCGTGGAAACTATTGCCGCGCGAAAGGCCGAACTGGAGCGCGCGCAGGCAGCTCTGGTGCTGGCGCAGAAAAACTTCGAACGCACTCGCACGTTGACCGAACAAGGCAATTCACCGCAATCCCGGCTCGACCAAATGACCGACTCGCTGCACGAAAGCGAGCGCGCCGTCGATCAGGCCAAGTCAGCCTACGACCAGGCCGTCAACGGCTACACAAAGGAGGAGCGGGCCATTTCGCGGGCCAACGTTGAAAAGGCGAATGCGGATATCCAGAGCGTTCAATCAATCATCGATCAACTGGTCGTCTACGCCCCCATCGCTTCGCAGGTGTATCAGCGTAACGTCGAGCCTGGCGAATATGTGTCACCGGGCGTGCCGCTTATCACGCTGATCGATTTGGCTGACGTCTGGATCCACTTCGATCTCCGCGAGGATCTGGTGAAGACGCTGAAAGTCGGCGATCGATTCGACGTTCGTCTTCCGGCCCTCGGTAACCGCAGCATCACAGTCGAAGTCAGACTCATTGCAACCAAGGGCGAATATGCGAGCTGGCGTGCCACGCGCGCTACAGGGGACTTCGACCTGCGGACATTTTCGATCCGCGCTTACCCGGTCCAGCCAGTACCGGATCTGCGACCGGGGATGAGCGCTTACCTCGACTGGCATTCCAAGCAATGAGGCCGGCACTGCAGCCCGGATTTCTTCTGGTCGCGCAGCGCGAATGCCGATGGCTGTTTCGCGACCGGGTGGCATTGCTTTTGATCTTTGGCGTGCCGCTGTTTGCATTCGTGATTCTCACGACCGTCTTCAGCCATCCGGTGATCCGGGGGCTTGGGGTGACTGTCGTTGACGAGGACCGGTCGGACGCTTCGCGTGCCCTGACCGAATACGTTGCAGCGTCTCCGAGCCTGCATATCGTCGATCAGGCCGGCAGTCTGTCCACGGCGGCGCAGGACATCCGGTCCGGCAAAGCCATCTCGACGGTCTATATTCCACCGGATTTCGAGCAGGACTTGAAGGCCGGACGTCGTCCGCAGATTGTCGGGTTCTACAACCAGCAGTTCCTCACCGCCGCCGGCATTGCCTCTTCAGGCTTGAGCGACACGCTTTCCGCCGCGGCCGCTGTCGCGGCTCCTTCCAAACGCGCCGCTCCTGCGCCGGCTTCCATCGGAGCGCTGTCAGGGGACACGATCGCGCTCGTCAATCCGCAGAAAAACTATGCGCAATTTCTGCTGCGCGCGCTGCTGCCGATGATCATCCACGTCGTGATCACCTTGGCCGCGGGTTATTCCGTCGGGTCGGAATTCCGTCGTCGCGATGCGCGGGCCTGGCTCGAAAGCGCCGGAGGCGATCCGGTTGTCGCGCTGGTCGGCAAGCTCGCGCCGCTGTTTGGCATCTTCTTTCTGATCATGTTGGCCGAGGCGCTCTCCCTCGAGGGTGTGTTGCAGATTCCCTTCAAGGGAGACCTGCCGCTGGTGTTGTTCGCGGCTTTGCTGCTCATTGTTGCTCACTTGTCACTCGGAGCCTTGCTGCAGCTTCTGGCTCGCGATCTCGCGACGGGGCTGGGACTGACGGGTCTCTTTGTCTCTCCTGCATTCGGCTATGCCGGCGTCGGCTTTCCCATCGTCGGAATGAATGCATTTGCGCAAGTCTGGAGCACGATCCTGCCGCTGCGCTGGTACATGGCCGTATTGCTGGGGCAAGCAGCGCGGGGATTGCCGGTTTCGGATTCCGCCGTTCCCTTTGCGGCGCTAGCGGGTCTGACCGTGCTCTTTGCCGGCCTCGCATTGCTGCGCATGGTGAGCCTCAAGCGCAAGGGCTGGTTCGAGATCACGACGCCTCCTGCCCAGTCCGAGAACACCCCGCCACCGCGAGGCATCGGCGGATCCTTTGTGGCGGAGTGGCGGCGCGTACTCGGAACGAAGAGCGCCTTCAGCTTGCTGATACTGGCTCCTTTGATCTACGGGATTTATTATCCGCAACCATATCTGAATCAGATCCTTCGCAAGCTGCCGATTGCCGTCGTCGATAACGATTTGAGCGATATCAGCCGCCAGATCGTCGAGACGCTGGATGCAAGCGGGGCAGTCAGCGTTACGGTTCGCGTCCGCACACTTGCCGAGGCACGCGCCGCAATCGATCGTGGAAAGGCCCTTGCTGCCGTCGAGATCCCGCAAGATACCGAACGTGACGTGCTCAAGGGCATCACCGTTCATATCCCGATCTACGCCGATGCCACCTACTTGTTCATATTCCGATCGACCGCAAGTGGGATCGCCACGGCTCTCGGGACATTGACGTCCGATCTTGTTTCGCGAGGCGCGCGCTCCGATGGAAGTCTTGTCAAGGCGAAGTTGGCGAGTTCGAGCCCGGCTGACGTTCTGCTGCAGCCAATCTTCAATCCGGTGGGCGGCTATGCAAGCTACATCGTCCCGGCCGCGTTCCTGCTGATCCTGCAACAAACGCTTCTGATCGGCGCGGCGATGTTGACGGGCAGCGCATTGGCAAGCGCCGGCGGCGCATTCGTCGGGGTTTTGGGCCGCGGCATCGCCCATCTGACCATTTATCTTCCTGCGTTGACGCTTTATCTCGTCGTGCTGCCACGTATCTACGGCTTTTCGACGCTCGGCCATCTTCCGCAACTCTTTGCGCTCGGGACTGTCTTTTTGCTGGCGACGAGCTTCATGGGACAGGCCATCGGGGCCTGGTTCAAACGGCCGGAGAACGCTACGCTTCTGCTGCTTGCGACCAGCCTGCCTCAATTCTTCACCGCTGGCTTCGCGTGGCCGCGCGAAGCACTTCCCGACACCATCAAGGCGCTCGGTCGGATGTTTCCGGCAGATTCTGCAATCGATGGCCTCGTGCGTATCAACCAGCTGGGTGCCGGCATCTGGGAGGTCACGCATGACTGGCTCGGACTCTGGTGCCTGGCGGTGGTCTATTTCGCACTCGCCGTGATCTCGGCGTTCGCCGTCAAGAGAGGACAGGTCAATGCGCGTGGCTAAGCCTGCGGCTATCGTTATCCCGCTCGTGCTTGTCGCGGGCGTCTTGATCTACTTCGGATCTCGGCCCACGCCGAACGCCCCAATCGTTGGTGTCGTACGGGCGACCGAAGTCAGAGTGGAGCCGGAGGTAGACGGCCAACTGGTGTCGATTTCGGTCGAGAAGGGCGCTCACGTGCATGCAGGTGATGTCTTGGCGAGTCTCTCCGCAGTGGAGTTGACGGCACAGGCGGACCAGGCGCGTGCTGCACTCGGGTCGGCAAACGCAAACCGCAATAATGTCTATGCTGGCGTCCGTCGAGAGCAGGTCGATTCGCTCAAGGCCCAAATCGCCAAAGCGAACGCCCGCCTCGAATATGTGCAGGCGCAGCTGACGAGGACCAGCACGCTGGCACGCCAGAGCTTCGAGTCCCAGCAGTCGCTTGACCAGGCCGAAAACGACGTCGCGAGCGCACGCGCCGATGTGGAGGAAGCGCAGGCTAACTACGATGCGGCCGTGGCGGGCCCGACCCGGGAGGAGCGCGCGATCGCCGACGCGCAGGTGCAGGCAACGGCCGCGGCGCTCGCCGTAATCGAGCGCCGTCTTGAAAAGATGATCCTGCGTGCTCCGGCCGACGGTGTCGTCAGCGTCATCGCCTCAGAGGTCGGCGAGAATGTTCATGCAGGCCAACCTATACTGATGGTTGAAGCCGCAGGCAGGCAGTGGCTTTCGTTCAACATACGCGAGGACTATCTCAAGGGTCTTGCGGTTGGAAAAGTCGCGGACGTGACGCGAAGCGGCGCCAATGGGACGATCAGAAGTGTCGTCACCGAACTGCGGCCACTCGGAATCTTCGCCACGTGGCAGGCCGAGCGGGTTATTGGCGATTACGACCGTAATACGCTCCGCCTGCGCTTTGACCCGCAGGGGGAATTGTCAGGCCTTGAACCTGGCATGACTGTTTGGATCGAGCATTGACGGCGAAGCCCCGGAGCCGGTCCAAAACCGATGCGGCTTTGAACCGTTTGTAATTTATTGAAAAGAAAACCCTTTTTGCAGCTGCGTTACAATTAATAGTTCGCAACGCTACTTAACAAGTCATCGCCGGCGGTCTGCGGCATCCTCAAAGAGTGGTTGAACCCGAGGATGTGCCATGGATGGACCTCTAGCGACGCCCGAGGTTTTGCCGGTCGATTTGCCCTTGGGCTATCTGGTGAGCAGCCTGGCGCAACTCCTTGAAACGGCCAGGCATGAGCTCGAGCATGATCGCGAGGCGGCGAAGGTGTCGCTCGCCACTGCGTCGACTATCCTGCAATACGAGATCGAGCGCCATTCGGGCGGGAAACGGTCCGCGACGGGCGGATTGACGGGTTGGCAGATCGCCCGGGTGCGGGCCTTTATCGACAAGAACCTGCACCGCACGATTCATACCCAGGATTTGAGCGCCGTCGCCCGGCGAAGTCCCGCTCATTTTTCGCGTTCGTTCAAGCTGACATTTGGCGAACCGCCGCATGCCTACGTGGTCAAGAGGCGCCTGGAAAAAGCTTGCCATCTGATGGTGACCAGTTCGGCTTCGCTAAGCGAAATAGCCCTGAGCGCGGGGTTCTCGGATCAGGCACATCTCTGCAAGTTGTTCAGGCAAGCCTTTGGCCAAAGCCCGGCGAGCTGGCGACGCGAACGAGAGATGCAGTGAGATAGGCTCCTACACACGGCAGAAGAAATTCATATTTGAGCTTAAGCTCATTCCGTGATGACGAGACCGAGAGTCTGCGCGCGCGACACCGCCTGGGAGCGCCTCTCGACACCCAGCTTGGTGAAAACGCCCTTGAGATGCGATTTAACCGTCTCAGGACCAATGTCGAGACGCCGGGCGATCTCCTTGTTTGATAATCCGTGCGCGATCAGTTGGAGAATATCGGTTTCGCGGGGACTCAATGCGCCGAGAAGCTGTGGTCTCGAAGTTGGTGCAAGGCGAGCCTGCCGCGCGCCCTCGACACCCGTCATGAGCCTGTCAACATAGGAAATCAGATCCGCTCCAAGATGCCCATTGATTTGGGTCATCCGGAGAATTTGGTCAATGATGGGCCCCTCGTCCAAAATGCTCTGGTAAAGACCGGCCGCTGCGCATGCGGTTAGAACGCGGCGAAAGCGGTTCACAGCGTCCGCGGCCCTGCCTGCATTCAATTCGGCCGCCGACAGATGAATCGCGCTCCGGATCGCGAAGTAACGATGCTGCGCGGCCTCGGTTTCGCGTTGCAGAACTTCCAGAATCGAAATCGTATCGTCGGGGCGACCTTGTCGTCCCAATAAATGGGCGCGCGACAACTTGTGATACCATTCAATTTCGGACCAGGCGCAAAGCCTCGCTGCCGGGTATTTTCGCGCAAGGCGCTCCAGTCGATCGACGCAGCCGGCGGCTTCATCCATGCGACCGTCATTCAGGTAAAGTCGTGCTTGCTCTGCTATTGCGCAGGCCGAGAGCCTTCCCCAGCCTCGAGCGGCCCCCTGATTTTCTGCTTGCTCCAGGACCGTGCGGGCTCGCTCCATGTTCATCCGCGCGCTGGCGACCCTGGCCAGCACGAAATAGGCACTTAGCACGCATTCGTGCATTGTCCCGGAGATGATCAGTGGCACCCGGTCGATGATCCAGGCCTCCGCCTCATCGATCTGGCCTTCCTCATAGCGAATTCTTGCAATTAAACTTGCCGGCAAAGCCGCGGCAATCGAATTCGGACCAACGCCTTGCTCGGCGATCCGCAAGCCCTCGCGATACTGCGCATCCGCAGCCGCAAGACGGATCTGCCGCTCCTCGGCAAGCCCTTGAAGACAGCGCCGGTATACCGACGCAAACGCGTTCCTGCGATCTTCCTCGATCGAATACGGAATCCAGGGCGTCGCATGGAATTGCTTGAGGTCCCCCGCTTTCATATGGCAAAAACGAACGACATTTGAGGCGACGTTCGCAGTCCATGGATCGGAAGAATTGTTCACACAATCCTGCGCCAAAGGCAGCGCCCGTTCGGTATCGTCCATGAGACCGATGGTAAGCGCGCGAATAGCCTGGCATTCCAGCAGCAGTTCGCTTCGTCGCGGATTCTTTGCATCTATATCTTGCTGAATTTCGGTTGCGAGCTGCAGGGCCTCTTCAAAGCGGAGTGCCAGCGCCAGTCCCCAGGCGATCGCCATTCTCACTTCGGGCTGGCCTCGCATGAGTTCGCCGGGAAACAGACGCTGCCATTCGAGCAGGGTGAACAGATCGCCCTTCGTGATCAAGGCCATGGCGCAATTCTTGATCCAGCCGATCGCCCGATCTGAATCGCCGGCCGCGATCGCGTGCTGGACTGCCTCGGTCCACAACTCCTGTGAGGCACACCAAAGGGAGGCGCGGCGGTGCAGCTCAGGAATTTCAACGTCGCTGTCCGCCACAAGACGTTGTCTCAGGTACTCGGCGAGCAGCGGATGATAGCGAAACCAGATACCATCGTTATCGAGCGGCGTGAGCAGCATTTGGCGCTGGGCAAGCGATGCCAGGATTACGCGGCTCGAACTCGCGCCGGTTACGGCTTCGCATAACGAACCGGAGAGCCGATCGAGAATGGCTGTTCGCAGCATGAAACCGACCAATTCGACTGGGAACGCATCGAGCATCTCTGACAGATATGCGGCGATCGGACGTTGCGAGCCTGAGAGGTTCTGCACGTAGTCCTTCAGGTCGGGTCCGGACTGCGAGGCCATGGACACGATAATTCGTAACGCTGCCGGCCATCCTTCCGTCTTCCGTTGCAACAACTGCACCTCGGAGAGCTCCAGCACGCCAGGTCTGGTGCGGTCGAGAAATGCCAGCGTCTCATGCATATCAAACCGCAGCGCCGCGGCATCGATCTCGATCAGTTGATTTTGCGCCCGCAAGGTCGCAAGCGGTAACGGAGGTTCTGTGCGCGTCGTGAGCACCACGTGGCAGTGGGACGGCGCGTGCTTCAAGAAATACGCGACCGTTTGATGGATTCGAGACGAGCTGAGCCAGTGGTAGTCCTCGAAAAAGAAGTATAGGTCCTCTTCCACCTCCGTCAGGTCGTTGATCAAGCTTGATAGGATGGCTGGCGGATCGATCAGGTTGTTCTCAAGGATCAGCTCAATCGCCCCGGCGCCAACGTCCGGGTGGGCATGGTGCAGGGCCTGCGATAAATAGAATAGAAACCGTGTAGCCTCGTCGTCGTCTGAATCGATGGTAAGCCACGCGACAGAACAACCATCTTGCTCGAGCTGTTCAGCCCAGGCGGCCGCCAGCGAGGTCTTGCCAAACCCCGCCGGCGCTTTGATGACCCCGAGCCGCCTGGCCGGAAGTCCAGAAAGTATCGAGAGGAGCCGTGGACGGGCTACGAGCCCCGTAGGTCGTGCCGGCACGATCTTGGTCGCCAGAAACGGCAACTGCCCCGCGCGGGAAAGGACGCCCGTTCCAACTCCGATTGCAACGTGGCTTGAGCCGGGCTCGATCAAGTATCCCCCCTTGCGCGCGACGATCCTCCCCCATTCGGGGGATACCGACACCAGCGAAAGTGTACGATCTCAGCTGGTGAGAGGGAAGGGCTCCCGCCGCAGCAGCTAAGTGGCGAAAATCGGGCTTCTTTCTCCTTGAGTGGACGCCGCGCAAACACAAAATCTGTACTGAGAATCATGGCTGACGGTTTTGACGGAAATCTGCGTTTTGGCCCTTTCGAGCTTTCGATCGGCGAGAGAGTCCTTCGGCGCGACGAGACCGCGCTTCCGCTTGGCGGGCGGGCGCTCGATATTCTGATCTATCTCGTCAAGCGTTCCGGCAAGCTCGTAACAAAGAAGGAGCTGATCGATCACGGCTGGCCTGATGTCATCGTCGAGGAAGGAAGTCTGCGGGTTCACATTGCCGCGATCCGAAAGGCGCTCGGAGACGGCAAATTCGGAAACCGGTACATCGCGAACATCCAGGGCAGGGGCTATTCGTTTGTCGGCTCTGTTGTTGGACTAGCGGACCGCGAGTTCAACGGTCCAAGCCGTCAGTACGAAGGCATCTTGCCCGTGCTCCCGCGCAGGATCGTCGGGCGCGACCGCATTCTTGGCGACGTCCTAAAGGGCCTTTGGGAGGAGCGGTTCGCCACCCTTCTTGGCCCCGGCGGTGTTGGGAAGACGACGATTGCGGTGGCTGCAGGCCACGCCCTTGCCGAAGAGTTCGGCGGAGAAGTCTATTTCGTCGACCTAGGAAGCCTTGCCCGCCCGGATCACCTCGTTCAGGCCATCGGGACGTCCCTGGGCCTTGAGCTCAAATCAAACGACGAGGGCGTCGAGCTTGTCGACCTCGTTCGTCCCCGAAGGCTGCTTATAATCCTCGATAGCTGCGAGCACCTGATTGAAACGGTTGCCGCCGTCGCCGAGCAGATCTTTCAAGGAGCTGGACAAGTCCATCTTCTGGCGACGAGTCGTGAATCGCTGAGGGTAAAAGGCGAACGTTGCTTCCGCGTCGATCCTCTGGATTTTCCGCCGGCCGAATCCAGGCAAACGGCAGATTCGGTAGCTCGTTATCCGGCTGTGCAGCTTTTTGTCGAACGCGTGACGGCCAAGGGTACCGGTTTTTTCCTTTCCGATCATGAGGCGCCACTCGTCGCTGATATCTGCCGCAGGCTGGACGGATTGCCTCTCGCAATCGAATTGGCTGCCGGGCCGGTCGCGGCGCTCGGTATCAAAAGCACAACCGCTCGCCTGGCGTCTCGTTTGGCGCTGTTAAAGCTGGGGCACCGAACGGTCGTGCCCAGGCAGCAAACGCTCAAGGCGACATTGGAGTGGAGCTACAATCTGCTGTCTGACGCAGAAAAAATCAGTCTTCGGCGCATTGCTGTCTTCGTCGGCGATTTCACCCTTGAGGGCGCACAGTATGTAGCAGGCGAACTCGGCGGGCTCGCGGGAGAAATTTTTGACATAATCGCCGGCCTGGTCGAGAAATCGTTGGTCGTTACTCGGATCGAGGGGGCGCAGGGGACGTACCGGCTGTTGGACACAACCCAGGCCTATGCACTCGAAAAACTGGAGGAGCATGCGGAGGTCGACCTGGTGTCCCGCCGGCATGCAGAATTCATCACCGGCTACCTCGAAGCTCAAAGAGCGCCGCTGTTGCCCCCGTCAAAGGCCAAGACGCAAGCGCCCAGTCCATCAAATAGCACTGACCCGGTCGCACAGCGGAGCCTTGGTTTGCCCGACGACAGATTCGCGACCGCGTCAACGTATTCCAGCCAATTGAGCAACATCCGCGCGGCGCTGGAATGGAGCTTCGGGCCGAACGGTGACGATGAGATCGCAACCAGGCTCGCAGCCGCGTCGACGCAGCTATTTCTCGAACTGTCCCTGCTGATCGAATGCCGAGTTTGGGCGGAGCGGGGGATCGCCCGTCTCGGAGATCGGCACAAGAATTCTCGCCGGGAGATGGAAATCTACGCGGCGCTGTCGCTAGCCTTGATACACTCCGAAGGGAACAGCGAACTGGTTCGCAAAGCATTTTCCCGGGCACTGGATGTTGCGGCCGTAAACGGGGATATTGCCTACGAGCTGCAGCTCCTGAGTGGGCTTTCCAGGTATTATCGCTGGAACAACGACATTAATGCTGCGCTCGAAATCGCCCTTCGAAGCAAAGAGGTAGCTTCAAAGACCAAAAATCCCGACGATTTGGTACTCGCGGAGGCGATGTTGGGGGCCGCCCATCACTTGGCCGGAAATCACGCCGTCGCGTTGGAGCATTTAGAGGCCGGACTGAATCAGTCTCTGTCTGGCTGGCGCTTTCACGCGGGACAACACCTGCTTGATCATACCAGTCTTTTACTCGTCGGGATCGCTCGTTGTCTGCTGTTCAGAGGGCAATTGGATCAGTCACTTTACTACGCAACGCGGGCGATGGAGGAAGCAGAAAAGTCCAACCATCCGGCCACGCTGTGTCGCTCCCTGAGCCTGGTTGTTCCGGTTTATCTGACCGTGGCGGACTCTCAACGGTCAGAGCATTGCATTACGCAATTGACAGAACTCGCTGCAGCCTACTCCTTGAAACCATACCGTGCGGTGGCGACTGGCCTGCGAGGTCAGTGGCTGCTTCATCACAACGACCTTAGCGAGGGGGTCGCTCTACTCAGGAGGGCCGTGCGAGAGCTTGACGCTCAGCGTCGCGACGCACTCAACATGGACTTTGTCTGCGACCTGGGTGTGGGTCTTGTTGCCATGGGCGAGCACCAAGAAGCGCTAACGCTGACCGGAAACGCAATCGAGGCGCAGCAGCGCGGCGGGAAACTTTTATACATGCCGGGCTTGTTGAGAGTGAAGGGGCTCGCCTTGGCGTCTCGATCGGCAGCCGACTATTTGGAGGCCGAAGAAAGCCTTCTGTCGGCAATCGATTTGGCAAAACGCCAATCCGCCACACTTTTTGAATTGATGGCTGCAACGGATTTTGCCGAGCTGTTGTTGAAACAAGATCGCTTGTCGGAAGCCTATAACCATCTCAGCGCGGCGTTTGATCGAATGTCTGCCGGAATTTCGTGCCCCGTTCACGAGCGAGCGTTGCGGATCCTCGGTCAGTTCCAATCTGGTACCAAGACCGTTGGCTAAAGCCGGCACTTTCAACCGACCTGCGTCGGTCGGCGGCAATCGCATACAAATCTTCGCATTCCCCTACAAGCCCCGTTCTCCGGCCAGGCGCATGTTGCCGGCCAAACTTCAAAGGGGTTCCTCGCCATGAGCAAGAAGGTCGCAGAGATCATTGTTGAGACGCTGCAAAGCGCGGGCGTCAAGCATTGCTACGGCGTCGTCGGCGATACCCTCAACCTGATCGCCCACAGCATTTCGAAAAGCGGGATCGAATGGGTGAGTATGCGCCACGAAGAGGCTGGGGCCTTCGCGGCTCAGGGCGAAGCCTTGGTAACCGGCAACCTCACTGCGTGCGCCGGAAGCTGCGGTCCCGGCAGCCTGCATTTCATCAACGGCATCGTCGAGGCGAACCGCAATCGTGCGCCCGTGATTCTGATCGCGAGCCAAATCGTTCGCGATGAGTTGGGGTTCGAGTTCCCCCAGGAGGTCGACTTCAAGGCAGTATACGGCAGCATCAGCGTCTATTGCGACATGATCCTGACCCCCGAACAGGCCCGGCGCAAGACCGTCATCGCCTGTCAGTCGGCAATCGCAAAGCGCGGAGTGGCGGTACTGATCGTTCCGGTCGACATTTCGCATTCCGACGCCAAGGACGATGTACCGTTCGCGGTGCATACGAGCCATCCGGTCATTCGTCCCACCGACGCCGATCTAGACCATATCGCCGCCATCATCAATTCCGGCGAGAAGATCGCCATCTATGGCGGGTCAGGTTGTCGGGGCGCACATGAGGAGATTCTTCGTACGGCCGAGATCCTCAAGGCGCCGATCGCCCACACTTCCCGGGGCAAGGACTCCCTCGAATACGACAATCCGTACAATGTCGGCATGACCGGGCTGATCGGAAACGAGGCGGCCTATCACGCCGTCCGGGAATGCGACACCTTGCTGCTGCTTGGCGCGGATTTCGCATGGCGGCAATTCTATCCTGACCACGCAAAGATCGTGCAGATCGATATCGATCCCACCCATCTGGGCCGCCGCCATCCGGTGACCAAAGCATTGGTCGGCGACATCAAGGCTACTCTGGAGGCATTGATCCCCCGGCTGCACAAAAAATCGGATACCCGTTTCCGCGATCGCTTCGTTGACCGCCATCGCGAAGTCATTGCTGAGCAGAAGGAGAAGGCCGCACCGAAGCGACGCGGCACCATTTCAGGGATCTACCTCACCGAACTCATTGACCGGATGGCCGCTGACGATGCCCTCGTTGCGGGGGATGACGGAACGGCGACCGTCTGGATGCACCGCTATTTCACGGCCACCGCCAAGCGGCGCTTCTTCTCCAGCCTGCTGCACGGAACCATGGCGTCTGCGATGCCGACTGCGCTCGGTCTGCAAAAGGCTTCGCCCGGCCGCCAGGTCATCTCTCTCTCGGGCGATGGTGGGATCGGGATGCTGCTCGGCGATCTGATGACCGCGGTCCAGCATAAGCTGCCGATCAAGGTGGCGGTGTTCAACAACGGAAAGCTGGGCTTCATCGATATCGAGCAGAAATCGGAAGGCCTGCTTCCGCTTTACACCCATCTGCAAAATCCCGATTTCGGCGCTGTCGCACAGGCGATGGGCCTGTGGGGCCGTACCGTCGCGAAGGCGGACGAACTCGAGGCAGCAATAGGGGAGTGGCTCGCTACCCCGGGCCCCGCTTTGCTCGACGTGAATGTCGAGCCCATGACGTTGGTGATGCCGCCGGCGATCGAGTTTGGACCAGCCTATGGGATGGTCCTTTATTCCGCGCGTGCAATTCTTGGCGGGCAATCACACGACTTGATCGAAATGATCAAGGAAAACCTCTGACCGGAAGCGGTGTAGCGGGCGGGACCAGAGTCGTCGGCAGCGTCGAAGCGGCGATGTCTGGGAAATAAGGTGGCCTCTTCAAAAGGAGCCGAGCAGCATGCCGCTTTATACGGTGACGACGCCGGATGGACTGCTTTCGGCTCAGCAAAGAGACGCGATCGCGGCTGAGATCGTTCGGATCCACACGACGATAATGAACGTGCCTGCGAACTTTGTTCATTCGATTTTTCCGACTTATCCGGGAGGGCACGCCTATGTGGCCGCGGATCGATCGCCAGTCAGTTCGATCACGGGTGTGATCCGCGCAGGCCATACGCCCGAAGAGAAATCCCGGCTTGTTCAAGCCCTCTGGAAAATGTTCCAGGAAAAGACCGGGGTGTCGGATCGAGACCTCTCCATAGCGCTACAGGAGGTCCCCGCGAGCCAGGCGATGGAAAACGGAGTGATCATGCCCGAGGTAGGACTCGAAAAATAACGATCGAAGGCGCGGGGTGCCTTAAAGCCCGCAAAGCCGATGCCACCCCAATTGGACGGATCGCGAACGAATAATTGTGTTTCAGGAACTGAGTGTGCCGAGATGGGCGATGCCAGTATTGACGAGGGTAGGCGCTAACGAATTGCAAATCTGTCGCGTTGCTCGGGCGTCAAATCTTTCGCCTTGCGAAGGACCGCGGTCCAGTCGCGCCCCCCTGGTGACAGAATTTCGCCGACCGTGACGTAATCGCCCAACTGGTATGTGCCCAAATCAATTTCCTTATTGGGCAAGACGATTCTGAGTCGTTTTTTCACGGAGACAAGCACCCAGACGCCGCGATCGATGCCGAAGGTGGCCCAATATTTGATTTGTGAAAAATAGGGTTCTTGGCGCCAGCGATTGGGAGAGCCTGGATCAACCTGAACCATGATCCATTTTCCCTTGATGTCGACCATGAGTTTCGCATGCGGCGGATACCAGGCGTCGTTAACATGGCCGGCGAGCCAGAAGCAGCTAAAGTCCCGGCAGACCTGAGGGCGCGATCCGTAAATCGAACATCCATTACCAGCGTTGCAATGGCTACACAGTTTGCCTGCCGGTTTTTCCAACGGCTCGATCTGCGGCAGTTTGCAGCAAAGTGAACACGCTCCGCATACTCGTCCCGAGCTGGCGGCTATCGTTCCAACGAATGGAGTATCCATTCTGTCCCCAGCGTGATCGGCGAGGCCGGCGTAGATAGCAAAGACAGAAGCCCGCTATCTGGATAGTACCCATCGTTCAATCGACTAAGCTTTGCGATGGCGCATTTTGCCGCTCCCGGGAGTTACTGCGGTGCAAAACGCGGGGATTTCGAGTTTCGTTATTTCGACGAGTTCCCAAGCTCGCCCTCAAAGCCAACCGTCGGCAATATGCAACCGATCGGCGGGCATCTTTTGATTTCACTAAGGCTGCCCTAGCACTTGAAGGACGCAAAAGCCGTCGCTCGGTTGAGATCGGCGACGGCTCTGCTCATGACGCGTGACCAAGCAAGGTCACAGATGATGATGCACCCGGCGCTCCACCTACCAACTCGCCGTACTAACGCTTTTGATTAGGGAGAACACCATACTGGCGGAAGGGGTGGGATTCGAACCCACGGTACCCTTGCGGGCACGCCGGTTTTCAAGACCGGTGCCTTAAACCACTCGGCCACCCTTCCGTGGCTGCGACTTCAATCATTTAGCAGACTGAAGATCAAGAACAGGTGAGGCAATCCGCTCAAAACGCCGCTGTCGCTATGGTCCGGACCATACAGGGAAGGGCAGGCAGCGCGGAAACTCCACTCCCGGCCGGTGCCAAGGATTGATTTACCATCCCCAAGCTCTCCTTGCGCCGTCCCCATTTCCGCCGCGTTCCCACTGCGGTATATTGGTCCGTTGATGCGAGCCGGGGCTTGCGTCGGGGATCGGCCACCAGGCACGCGGAAAACGTGGCCGGTGGAATGGCACTTGGGGCGAATGCGAATTCAACGGTCAGCACCGGAACGGGGCGCGTGGCGAGGGATTGCTGTTGTTTCGGCATGCCTCGTGCTCGCCAATTGCTCTTCGTCCGGCCTCTCCAGCCGGATCGATCCGAAATATGGCGTTTCCTCCAGTCCCCGGGTCGTCGAATTGGGCGATCCCGTGCCGAAAGGCGGGGGAACCTACCGCGTCGGTAAGCCTTACACGGTCGCCGGCCAAGTCTACGTCCCGGAAGAAAACGTCAATTATCGCCAGGAGGGCCTGGCCTCCTGGTATGGCGACGATTTCCACGGCCGTTTGACCGCCAATGGCGAAATCTACGACATGACCTCGCTCTCCGCAGCCCACCCAACGCTGCCGATGCCGTGTTATGCCCGCGTCACCAACCTTGCGAACGGCAAATCGCTCATTGTTCGCGTCAATGACCGTGGTCCCTATCATGGCAACCGCGTGATGGACGTCTCGAGCCGGGCGGCGGAACTTCTGGAATTCAAGAACAACGGCGTGGCGCACGTGCGCGTCGAATATGTCGGCCGTGCCCCCCTCGAAGGCTCCGATGACCGCCAGCTGATGGCGACGTTGCGCACCGGTGTGCCGGCGCCGGCGCCCTCGCTGGTTCGGGTTGCCTCCGCCCGTCCGTTCGTGCCGGACTACGTTGGCCCGTCGCGGCCGATCCGCGGCGAGGTACCTCTCCCGGAAGGCCGGCCCTATAACCTCGGCAGCACGCAGCCGGATCAGGCGGCGTATGGCGAGCCGGCGGAGCGCACCGCCTATGTGCGTTCGCGTTCAAACGATCAGTTCCAGGATGAGCAACGCGCGGCATCCTACGAATCCCAGGATCGATACGTGACGAGGCCCATTTCGGCCTACGCGCCGATCGACCGGCAAATTCCGAGCGAAATCCTCGGCGGACGCGGGCTCTACTGATCCCGAAACAGGCGTTTCCGGACCGTCGCGCCCGGCGTTGCCCTCATCCCGTTTTTGCCTTGTTTGCAGGGCCTTAGTTGATACGACGAAAGCCGCTCCTCAACCGCTTGACGGACCGGAGAGCCTTAGTTGTTTGGGCCGTTTGCAACTGTTAGAACGCGATCCCGTCCAAGGACAGTTTCGATGGCTCGTTCGACGTTGCGGTTTTGCCGGCCCGTAGTCCCGACAGGACGCTTGATGCGAGGTCTGATCGCTACCGCGGTTCTCCTGACGTTGGGATGGAGCAGCATCCTCCTGGCCGCCAACAACAGCGTCCAGGGCGCCAAGAAGGACGAGGGGGGTTTCGACGGCGACGCCCCGACCGCGATCCTGACCGAAGCCACCAGCGGAAGCGTTCTCTTTGAGAAAAACGCCGACGAACTGCGCGCGCCCTCCAGCATGATGAAGCTTGTGACCGCCGAGCTGGTGTTTCATGCCGTCAAGCAGGGCGACATCAAGTTGACCGACGAGTATCGCGTCAGTGAGAATGCCTGGCGCCGGGGCGGCGCACCGGCCGGCGGCTCGACCATGTTCGCCGCGCTCAACAGCAAGATATCGATCGATGACCTCTTGCACGGCGCGATCATCCAGAGCGGCAATGACGCCTGCATCGTGCTCGCGGAGGGAATCGCCGGCAATGAACGCGCCTTCGCCGAAATGATGACCCAGCGCGCCCGCGAGCTCGGTCTCGCGCGATCGACCTTTGCTAATTCCAACGGTCTTCCAGACCCCGGCAACAAGATGACGGTGCGCGAGCTGGCAACGCTGGCGCGTTACATCATCCAGACCTATCCCGAATTCTACAAACTGTTTGGTGAGAAGGAATTCACCTGGAACAAGATCAAGCAACCGAACCGCAATCCTCTGCTCAATTCGCTCGAAGGCGCCGACGGCTTGAAGACCGGTTTTACCAAGGAAGGCGGCTACGGCATGGTCGGATCGGCCGTGCAGAACGGCGTGCGTCTGATTGTGGCCATCAACGGGCTTGAGGACCCGGAAGACCGCGCCACCGAGGCCAAGAAGATGCTCGAGTGGGGCTTTCGCAACTTCGAGGTCCGAACCGTATTCGCGGAGAATCAAACGATCGGCTATGCGAAGGTGTTCGGCGGCGACAGCCGTTCAGTTGCGCTGGCCAGCCATGAACCCGTCAAGGTCATGGTGCAGAAGAACGGTACCGACAAGTTGATCGCCCGCATCGTCTATAGCGGGCCGGTACGCGCGCCGTTCGAGGCCGGCCAAAAGGTCGGCCTGGTCAAGGTCTGGCGCGGCGGCAACGTCGCTGTGGAGACGCCGGTCTATGCGGCGGAAGCGGTTGGCCGGGGCTCGACGATGCGGCGCGCCGTCGACGGCGTAGCTGAACTCGCCATCGGGCTGTTCCGCGCAGGCGCAGAGAAGCTGTGACAATGGCTCAGGCAACGGTCAAAGCCGCGGTCGGGCGGGGACGCTTCATCTCCTTTGAGGGCGGCGAAGGGTCCGGCAAATCCACCCAGATCAAGATCCTGGCCGAGCGATTGGCCGGCGCGAAATTGCACGCCATCGTCACTCGCGAGCCCGGCGGATCGCCCGGGGCGGAAATCATCCGCCATCTTGTCCTCTCCGGGATGGGCAAGCTGCTTGGCCCCGAAGCGGAAACCTTGTTGTTCGCCGCCGCGCGCGATGACCATGCGCGCACCGTGATCGAGCCCGCGCTCAAGCAGGGCACATGGGTGCTCAGCGACCGCTTTTCCGATTCGACCCGGGTCTATCAGGGCGCGCTCGGGCAGGTGTCAGAGGGGCTTCTCAACGCGATGCAGCGGGTCACCATCGGTGATCTGAAACCGAACCTGACGATCATTCTGGACGTGCCGGTGGAAATCGGCCTCAAGCGCGCCGCGGCCCGGCGCGGTACAGCGGCCGCCGACCGGTTCGAATCGGAAGACATCGGTTTTCACCAGCGATTACGCGACGCGTATCGGCAGATCGCGGCAAACGAACCGGAGCGTTGCGTGCTGATCGACGCTACCCAAGAGCCCCCGAAGGTTGCCGCCGACATATGGTCTGCCTTGAGCGACCGCTTTCTCGCGGCAGGCGCTGGAAACGCGGCGATTCCGGCATGAGCAGCAAGACCGAGACGCAGATATCGGTCCCACACCCGCGGGAAACGATTGACCTTTTTGGTCATCGCGACGCCGAGACGGGGTTACTCAATGCCTATCGCTCGGGGCGCATTCCGCACGCGTGGCTGATCGGCGGCGCGCAAGGCATCGGCAAGGCGACGCTTGCTTACAGGATGGCCCGCTTCGTCCTGGCTCACCCCGATCCCCTTGCCGCAAACGTGCAACACACCGACAGCCTGAACGTCGATGCCACCGACCCCGCCGCCCGCCGGATTGTCGCCGGTGCACATGGCGGCCTTCTGGTGCTTCAGAGAACGGCCAACGACAAAGGCGTGATGCGGACCGTGATCACGGTCGACGAGACACGCGAGACCATTTCGTTTTTCGGCTCGACCGCGGCGGCCGAGGGGTGGCGGGTATGTATCGTCGACACCGTCGACGAACTCAATCCCAACGCCGCCAATGCGCTGCTCAAGACCCTCGAGGAGCCGCCGCGCCAGTCGCTGTTTCTGCTGGTCAGCCACGCGCCGGGAAGGGTGTTACCGACCATCCTGTCGCGCTGCCGCCGCTTGCCGCTGCGGCCACTTGCCAAGGCCGACGTGATCCAGGCCGTGAGCCGCGCTACCGGGCGTGCAGGCGAGGATCCCGCACTGATCGAGGCGGCCGAGGCCGCGGAGGGGAGTGTCGCACGGGCATTGACACTGCTCGGTGGCGACGCCGTCAAACTTCATCACAAGACCGCAGCGCTGCTGGCAACGTTGCCTCGGGTCGATCCGCGAGAGCTGCATGCGCTTGGCGAAGCGCTTGGCGGCAACGACAAGGTTGCGCTCGCCACCTTTGTGGACAGTATCGACCGCTGGGTTGGTGCACGCATGCAAACCGAGGATCCCAATGCCGAGCTGCCGCGCCTTGCACGGCTGGCGGAGGTGTGGGAAAAGATCAGTCGCGCCGCGCGCGATACTGCCGAATACAATCTCGAGCGAAAGCCGCTTGTGTTCTCGGTATTTGGGATGCTTGCGGAAGCCACGCGATAGCAGCGGCCCCCAAAATCCCGATTGTTTTATTTGATCTGTAAAGGAATTCGTGTGGCGAAGGCTGCGAAAAAAACCGTCAAGAAACGAAAGACGAAAAAGGCCAAAGCAGCGGGCAACAAGGCACCGCGCGCCAGTGCGAAGCGTGCTGCCGCCAAGAAGGCCAAGAAGTCGCCGAAGAAGACGGCCAAGCGAGGCGTAAACAAGAAAAGCGTAAAGAAGGCCGCCAAAAAAGCGGCCAAGAAAACAGTAAAGAAGACGCCAAAGAAATCAGCAAAAAAGACCCAGGCCCAAACGGCCAGCGCAGCGCCAAAAAAGGCGAAGGTAGCAGCGGCACAGCCAGTGGCGCCGAAAGCCAAAAAGGCTTCGGCTGCACCGACCGCCAAGGCGACAACGGCGCCAGCCAAAAACTCTTTCTACATCACCACCGCGATCGCCTATCCCAATGGCGTACCGCATATCGGTCATGCCTATGAGGCGATCGCGACTGACGCGCTGGCGCGCTTCCAAAGGCTCGACGGCAAGGACGTATTTTTCCTGACCGGCACCGACGAGCACGGTTTGAAGATGATTCAGACCGCGGAAGCCGAAGGGCTGAAGCCGATGGAAGTGGCGACGCGCAACGCGCAACGTTTCAAGGAGATGGATCAGCGGCTGAACATTTCCTTCGACCGCTTCATCCGCACCACGGAGGAGCAGCACCATCGCTCCAGCCAGGAGATCTGGAAGCGGATGGCCGATAATGGCGACATCTATCTCGACAGCTACGCCGGCTGGTATTCGGTGCGCGACGAAGCCTATTACGCCGAGGACGAAACCACCGTCGGCGAAGATGATGTGCGCCGCGGACCGCAGGGCACGCCGGTGGAATGGGTGGAGGAGAAAAGCTATTTCTTCCGTCTCTCCGCCTATCAGGACCGGCTGCTCGCGCTCTATCAGACGCATCCGGAGTTCATCGGTCCCGACTCGCGCAAGAACGAGGTGGTGAGTTTCGTTAAAAGCGGGTTACGCGATCTGTCGATCTCCCGCACCACCTTCGATTGGGGCGTCAAAGTCCCCGGCGACGGTGAGCACGTAATGTATGTCTGGGTCGATGCGCTTACGAATTACATTACCGGCGTCGGTTTTCCCGACGAGGGTGACGCGGACTGGCATTATTGGCCGGCGGACGTGCACATCATCGGCAAGGACATCATCCGCTTTCATGCGGTGTACTGGCCGGCCTTCCTGATGTCGGCGGGAATCCCCGTGCAGAAGCGAGTCTATGCCCACGGCTTTTTGTTTAATCGTGGTGAGAAAATGTCGAAGTCGGTCGGCAATGTCGTCGATCCCTTCAATCTTGCCGACCAGTACGGCGTCGATCAGACGCGCTATTTCTTCCTGCGCGAGGTGCCGTTCGGCCAGGACGGCAGCTACAACCATGAAGCCATCGTCGCACGCATCAACGCCGATCTGGCCAACGACCTCGGTAATTTGGCGCAACGTTCGCTATCGATGATCGCCAAACAATATCAAGGCGTGCTGCCCGAGCCCGGCGAGTTTACCAACAACGACAAGGACATCCTGGCGGAAGCCGACCGCATGATTGGACTAGCGCGAACCGCGATGGCGACCCAGCAGATTCACCAGGCGCTCAATGCGGTTTGGGCCGTCGTTGCCGAGGCCAATCGCTATTTTGCCGGGGAAGCGCCCTGGGCGCTGGCCAAGACCGATCCGAAACGTCAAGCCACGGTCTTATACGTGACGGCCGAAGTCGTGCGCCAGATCGCCATCCTCGCCCAGCCGGCGATGCCGCAAGCCTCAAGCAAGCTGCTCGATATTCTCGGTATCCCCGACAACGTTAATTCCCGCAACTTCGCCGCGCTGTCTCAGCGGATCAAGCCGGGTGTGGTGCTTCCGGCGCCAGCCCCGGTATTTCCGCGCTATATCGAACCGACAGCGACGTAGGCGGCAGAAAGCGATGCTTGTCGACAGCCATTGCCATCTCGACTTCCCGGACTTTGCCGACGACCTCGACGGCATTGTCGCGCGGGCCGAGACGGCCGGCATCGGGCGTATCGTCACGATCTCGACCCGGGTGAGGCGCCTCGACGCGTTGCTTTCGATCGCGGACAAATATCCGAAGGTCTATTGCTCCGTCGGCACCCATCCGCACCAGGCCGACGAGGAAGACGGGATTGCTGCCGAAGAGCTGATTGCGCTGACCAAACACCCGAAGGTCGTCGCACTCGGCGAAGCCGGCCTCGACTACTTCTACCAGCATAGCTCGCGCCAGGCGCAGGAGCGCGGCTTCCGTGCCCACATCGCGGCCGCGCGCGCCACCGGTCTGCCGCTGGTCATTCATACCCGTGAAGCGGATGAGGATTGCGAACGTATCCTGGTGGACGAAACGGCCAAGGGACCGTTTCGCGCGGTGCTGCATTGCTACACCGGCGGGCGAAAGCTCGCGATGAAGGCGATCGAGTTGGGGCTTTCGATCTCGTTCACGGGCATCCTGACGTTCAAGAAATCGGATGAGTTGCGTGCGCTCGCGGCAGAACTGCCCGCCGACCGCATCATGGTCGAGACCGACGCCCCATATCTGGCGCCCGGAAAATTTCGCGGCAAACGCAACGAGCCGGCTTACGTGGTTGAAGTCGCCAAGGTGCTGGCGGAAACCCGCGGCATTTCGCTGGAGGAGATTTCGCGCCAGACGACGGAAAACTTCTTCCGTTTGTTCTCCAAAGTACCCGCGCCGCAAGCCGCATGACGGTTACGCTCACCATTCTTGGCTGCGGATCGTCGGCCGGCGTGCCGCGACCGGCGCTGGGCTGGGGCGCCTGCGATCCGACCAATTCGAAAAACCGCCGCCGCCGCTGTTCGTTGCTGGTCGAACAGACCGATGAGCGTGGCACGACCCGCATCGTCATCGACACCTCGCCTGATTTGCGCGAGCAGTTGATCGACGCCGAAGTCGGCCACATCGATGCGGTGTTCCTGACCCACGAGCATGCCGATCAGACCCATGGGATCGACGATCTTCGCTCCGTGGTGCTGCATCAGCGGCGGCGCATTCCGACCTACTTCAATATGTCGACCGCGAAGGACATCATGATGCGGTTCTCCTACTGCTTCGTGACGCCCGAAGGCAGCGAGTATCCGCCGATCCTGGAGCGCCAGGCCATCGAGGGAGGCGAGAGCCGCACGATCGAGGGGAAGGGCGGTGCCGTGACGCTCTCGGCTTTCGACCTTACGCACGGCAACATCCCCGCGCTTGGCTATCGGATCGGCGCTGCCGCCTATACGCCCGATGTCAGCGATATTCCCGAGGCCAGCTGGCCGTTCCTGGAGAATCTCGATCTTTGGATCATCGATGGTTTGCGTTATGCGCACCATCCCAGCCATTTCAGCGTTAGCGACGCGCTGTCCTGGATTGATCGTTTCAAGCCGAAACGCGCCGTTATCACCAATATGCACTCCGATCTGGACTATGAGGTGCTGCGGCAAAGCCTGCCGGATGGCGTGATACCCGCCTATGACGGCATGCGGCTGGAAGTGGCTTAGGCGGCTATCTCGTCATTGCGAGGAGCGTGAGCGGCGAAGCAATCCAGTTCTTTTGTTTTCTGGATTGCTTCGCTTTGCTCGCAATGACGGCTGGCAGCCGGGACTCAAATCTTGTGCAGTTCAAGTGCGGAAGCGTGAAACAGCTCCTCGGGGCTAAGCAGGCGGGACGATAGTCCCTCAGCGTGATGGCGTTCCAGGAAGCGCCTCAGCACCTCGCGGTTCGGCTCAAGCCCGTACGACCAGAAATCCTCCCCCATCAGGCGGCGCGCCGCACGCAACTGCTCTTCGACGAACGGCAACGTCACCTTGGTGGCGGACGTATCCGAGAGTTTGGCCAATGCGACCGCCTTGGAGCGCTCGAACGCCTTGTAGATCGCAACCGGCAACCATGAATGTTTTTCAACCAGCGTGCGGCGAATGCCGAGCGTGTGCATGATCGGGAAGAGGCGGGTCCGCCGGTACCACTCGGTCGCGGTCGCCTGCGGATCGGCAAAGAGATAGCCGACATTGGGATGTCCGCGATCGAAACAGGACGGCGCCCGCGGCCCGATGACGGCATCGATTTCGCCGCTCGCCAGCAAATCGGAAATGGTGGCATCCGTCCTTGCATTCTCCACTTTGACATCGCCCGGCAGGTTGAGGCTGATCTTCTCGATCCTGCCGGGGTGCTCATAGCCGCCCCGTACCCAGGTGATGTCAGAGGGACGAATCCCGTAATCTTCTTCGAGAAAGAGGCGGACCCAGATGTTGGCCGTGAGCTGATATTCCGGCACCCCGACGCGGCGTCCTTTCAAATCGGCCGGCGATTTGATCCGGTCGGTGCGGACATAGACCGAGGTGTGGCGGAAGGCACGCGACGGGAACACCGGCACTGCGACATAGGGGCTGGTGCCTGCCGCGGTCTTGACCGAATAGCTCGAAAGCGACAATTCGCAGACGTCGAAATCGGCGTGCCGGAACGCGCGGAAAAATATCTCCTCCGGGTCAAGCAGCATAAACTGAGCATCGACGCTGTCGATCTGGACCAGGCCGTCAACCAAAGGACGCATCCGGTCATAGTCACCGATCGCGACGGAAAGCTGTAGTTTGCTCATCAGAGGCCGCTCCTTTAATATAGTTAGGAACCTTACTATTTCATCCAGGCCCAAGAGCTCAACAGGGAAATCCCGCTATGTCCGTATCCGAGACCGTTACATCTGCCATCCGCGAATTGGTCGATGCCAACCATATCCTGTTCGACCAGGGCGTGGTGGACGGTTTCGGACATGTCAGCGCGCGGCATCCGGAACGGCCCGATCGGTTCCTGTTGGCCCGCAGCATGGCGCCCGCGCTGGTCACGGAAAAGGACGTGCTGGAGTTCGATCTCGACGGCAATCCGGTCGTCCCGGGCGGCCCGGCGCCATATCTCGAGCGGTTCATTCACGGCGAGATTTACCGCAAACGGCAGGATGTGATGTCCGTCGTGCACAGCCATTCGCCTTCCGTGGTTCCGTTTAGCGTCGTCACGGGCACGAAATTGCAGCCGGTCTGTCATATGTGCGGATTTCTGAGCGCAAAGGGAACGCCGGTTTTCGAAATCCGCGACTTCGCCGGTCCCGGCAGCGATCTCCTGATCACCAGCGGCAAGCTCGGCGCCGCACTCGCGGACAGTCTGGGTGAGGGGCCAGCGGTTCTGATGCGCGGCCATGGCTCAACTGTCGTAGCCAGCACATTACGTCAGGCCGTGTTCCGTGCGGTCTATACCGAAGTCGGGGCGCGGCTTCAGATGGAATCGATGCGGCTCGGACCCGTTACCTACCTCACCGAAGAAGAAACGGTCGGGACCACCAAGACCATCAGCACGCAGTATGACCGCTCCTGGTTCCTCTGGCTGAAGGCCGCGCGCAACAGCCCGATGTCGCAGTGAAGATACTTTTACGCCGAAATCGCCTTGGCCGAGTGAACCTGACCGCGCAATAAGAATTTCTGGATTTTGCCGGTCGAGGTTTTCGGAATCGGGCCGAACACGACAGCCTTCGGGGTCTTGAAGCCCGGCATTTGGGTCCGGCAGAACGCGATGATATCGGCTTCGGTTGCTTGGGCGTTTTCCTTCAGTTCGACGAAGGCGCAGGGCACCTCGCCCCATTTCGTGTCCGGTTTGGCGACCACGGCGGCGAACAGCACCGCCGGGTGCTTATAAAGGACATCCTCGACCTCGACGGATGAAATGTTTTCGCCGCCGGAAATGATGATGTCCTTGGAGCGATCCTTGATGATGACGTAGCCGTGCTCGTCGAGCACGCCGAGGTCGCCGGTGTGAAACCAGCCGCCGGCAAAGGCCTCACCGGTAGCTTTCTCGTTCTTGAGATAGCCCTTCATGACGATATTACCGCGGAACATGACCTCGCCGATGGTCTCGCCATCGCGCGGCACCTCGCGCATGGTTTCGGGGTCGATGACGGTCACGGCTTCCTGAAGCGGGTAGGGCACACCCTGCCGGCGCTTGAGCTGTGCGCGTTGATCGGCGGGCAGATCGTCCCAGCCAGGTTGCTCTGCGCATACCGACGCAGGACCATAGACCTCGGTCAGGCCGTAAACATGCGTGAGCTTGATGCCGATGCGCTCGGCGCCTTCCAGCACGGCGACCGGAGGCGCGGCGCCCGCGATCAACCCAACGACGGGGCTGGCCTCTGACTTCTTCGGCGCATCGGACGCGTTGATCAGCGTGTTGTAGACGATCGGCGCGCCGCACATATGCGTGACGCCGTGCTGTTTGATCAGTTCGAAGATCTTCGTAGGATCGACCTTGCGCAGGCAGACATTGATCCCAGCCGAAGCCGCGATGGTCCATGGGAAGCACCAGCCGTTGCAATGAAACATTGGCAGCGTCCAGAGATAGACCGGATGCGGGCCGAGATTGCCGGCCAGGATATTGCTGACGGCGTTCAGATACGCGCCGCGATGGTGGGTGACGACGCCCTTGGGATTGCCCGTGGTGCCCGACGTGTAGCTGAGTGCGATCGCGTCCCACTCATCCGGCGGCATGCGGGTGATGAAATTTTCGTCGCCTTTGGCGAGCGCGTCTTCATATTCGGTTTCACCGATGCGCTTGCCGCCCACGAACGCCTTATCATCGACGTCGATGACATCAGGCTTCTCGCCCTTCATCAGCGCGAGCGCATCCGCGATCACGCTCGAAAATTCCGGATCAACCAGAATGATCTTGGCGCCGCCGTGGTCGAGCTGGAACGCAATCGAGGCCGCATCGAGCCGGATGTTGAGCGCGTTGAGCACCGCGCCCGCCATCGGAACGGCAAAATGCGCTTCGTTCATCGCCGGGATATTCGGCAGCATCGCCGCTACCGTATCGCCCCGGCCGATATTGCGGCTGGCGAGATACGATGCAAAGCGCCGGCAGCGCGCATAGGTTTCCGACCAGGTGAAGCTGCGCCCTTCGTAGACTGTGCTCGCATGATTGGGGTAGATCGCAGCCGTGCGCGCCAAGAAGCTCAAGGGAGTGAGGGCCACAAAATTGGCCGGCGTCTTCTCAAGGCCGATGTCGTATTGGCTCTCTGTTCCTGCCATCGGTTGCCCTCAACGATTAAAGAAAGCCGATCGATATCCAGGGAAACATAGCAACGATAATCAAACCTGCCATCAGCGCCAGCAAATAGCCCCAGATCGGGCGGATGCCCTCGGCGGGATCGACGCGGCCGATGGCGCAGGCGGCATAATAGCCGACGCCAAACGGCGGTGCGAACAGTCCGATGCCCATCGCCAGAATGATGATCATCGCATAGTGAACCTCGTGCACGCCGACGGCACGCGCGATCGGGAACAGCAACGGCCCGAACAGCACGATCGCCGGGATGCCCTCGAGCACGCTGCCGAGGATCGTAAAGGCCAGGATCGAGACCGCGATGAAGGTGGCGGAGCCGCCGGGCAGGCCGGTCATCGCGGCCGCCAGCGCCCGCGAAAACCCGGACTGGGTCAGCCCCCAGGCCATGCCGGTCGCGGTGCCGATGATCAGGAGGATGGCGCCGGAAAGGCAGGCGGTCTCAACCAGCATTGGCATCAGCCGCCGCCAGTTGAATTGGCGATAAATCAGGAGGCCGACCACAAAGCCGTAAACGATCCCGATGGTGGAGACTTCCGTGGCGGTCGCAATGCCCTGCACGACCGAGTAGCGGATAACAAACGGAAGGGCGAGGGCGGGCAGGGCAACGACGAACGTCCGGAGGATTTCGCTGCCGGTCGCCCGCTTGACGTGACTCAAATCCTCGGCGCGATAGCGCCACCACACCAGCGCCGACAGCGTGATTGCCAGCACCACGCCAGGCAACAGGCCGCCGGTGAACAGCGCCGAAATCGAAACGCCGGTCACCGAGCCGATGGTGATGAGTACGAGGCTCGGCGGAATGGTTTCGGTTTGCGCGCCGGTCGAAGCGAGGAGGGCGACGAGATCGCCGGGGCGGGCGCCGCGCTGCTTCATCTCGGGAAACAATACCGGCGCTACCGCCGCCATATCGGCGGCCTTGGAGCCGGAGATACCCGACACAAGATACATCGCGCCGACCAGCACGTAGTGCAGGCCGCCGCGGACATGGCCGAGCAGGCTTGCCAGAAACGCCACCATGGCCCGCGCCATGCCGGCCATTTCGATCAAAAGGCCTAAGAAAATGAACAGGGGCACCGCGAGCAGGATCAGGTGGCTCATGCCCTCGTCCATCCGCCCGACCAGCACCATCAGCGGCGTGCGCGTCGTCAGCGCGAGATATCCAAAGATCGCAAGACCAAATGCAAACGCAATCGGCACGCCGGCAAACACGCAGAAACCGACCACGCCGACGAAGAAGATCACGAGATTGAGATTGCCCAGCGGCCGCAGCCACGGCGCCGCCAGCCAGAACACGGCCACCAAAAGCGCCACCGACAGCGCCGCCTTGATGACCAGGCCGGTATCGCCGACTCTTAGCAGCCGGAGAACCGCAAACAGCATCATCAGGCAGATGCCGACCGGTAACGCCGCGGCACGCCAGCTATTGGCAATTTGCAGCGCCGGCGTCGTGATGAAACTTTCCTCGTAGGCGTATTGATAGCTCGGGCCGACGATGAACAACAGGAAGGCCAGCGCCGCACAGGTGGCCACGACATCGAGATAGGCGCGCACGGCCGGTGTCGCGCTGGCCACAACAGCCGTCATCCGCATATGTTCGGCCCGGCGAAACGCGACGACTGATCCGAGCATCGCAAGCCAGAGGAACAGGATCGAAGCCAGTTCGTCGGACCAGATCAGCGGCTGCTGCACGATGTAACGCGCCACGACACCCGCAAACAACGTCACGATCTCGGCGACGACGAGCAGGGCGGCCGGAATTTCGACGAGCCGACCGAGGAAGGCTTCGATCGTCCTGACCTGCGAATGCCGGCGAGGGTACACCACCTCGCCGGCCGCCGGCCGCGTTGCCTCGGCGTCCACCATTTGGGTTAGCCTTCAGGTATCAGGACAATTTGCCGACCGCCTTCTCGAGAATCGCCCACGCTTCCTCGCCGTATTTTCCCTTCCATTCGGAATAGAAACCGGCGGCGCGCAGCTTATCACGGAACGGCGTGAGATCCGGCTGATTGAAGGTCAGCCCCTTGGTCGCCAATTCCTCGCGGACGGTCGCGTTAAGCTTTTCCGTGTCGACGCGGGCCTTCAGCGCCGCCTCGTTGACGTTCTTCTCGACGATTGTTCGCACATCCGGCGGCAGGGCTTCCAGCGCGCGGCGATTGGCCAGGAACCAGTAGCCGTCCCACATATGGTTGGTCAGCGAGCAGTATTTCTGGACCTCGTAGAGCTTGGCGGTCGAAATCAACGCCAGCGGGTTTTCCTGTCCTTCGACGATCTTGGTCTGCAGCGCCGAATAGACCTCGTTGAAATTGATCGAGGCGGGCGCCGCATCGAAGGCCTTGAACATCGAGGTCCACAGCGGCGACACCGGCACACGGATCTTGAAGCCCTTATAGTCGGCTGGCCCCGTGATCGGCTTGGTCGAGGACGTGGTCTGACGGAAGCCGTTGTCCCAGATCTTCTCGAACGCGATGATATTGGCCTTGGCTACTTCCTTGCGCACATAGGCGCCGAGGTCACCGTCCATGGCCTTCCAGACGGTGGGATAATCCGGGAATGCAAAACCCATCCCGTTGATGGACGCCGCCGGCACCAGCGTCGCCAGGATCAGGCCGGACATCGTGAAGAATTCGACGCCGCCGGAGCGAAGCTGGCTCAACACATCCGTATCCGCGCCGAGCTGGTTGTTCGGGAAGATCTGCAAATCGAACCGGCCATTGGTCTCGGTCTTGATCGCAGCCGCCATTTCCCGGGCGCGGCTATTGAGTGGATGCGTGTCCGGCAGATTGTTGGCGAACTTGTAGGAGAACTCGGCCTGTTGGGCTCGTGCGACGAACGGCGCGCCCAGGCCACCCAGGACGGCCGATGCAGCCGTGGTCTTTAATAGCGAACGTCGTGAAAAGCCCATCATGTCGTCTCCCAAATCGTTTTTATCCGGCTTCCTCATCAGAAGCGCCTTGGTTGGCTTTTTGCCTGCTTTCGGAGGAAATACCAAGCGCGTGTTGAGGTGTGTTTTCACCGCGGTTTACGGTGGCCTTGCGGAGTGGCCGAGCGACGTCCAGCGTCGCCATGATCAGCCTCCAAGTTCGCTAGAAGCTGAGGGTTTAGATACAAGTGTCTGTAATCCTTATAGGATAAAATATTCCATAATATACCTTATGCGAATCATGGATATGAGGATCGGAATTGCGGCGAGCGATCCGACCCGGTCTCAGCGTCCTCTGAAAAGC
>Ga0210387_10000071_pt1 | contig 72380 bp, 65 predicted proteins | sample IncBWC7OmetaG_FD_160108 | JGI IMG/M metagenome (GOLD analysis project Ga0210387, IMG submission 160108) | Forest soil microbial communities from Barre Woods Harvard Forest LTER site, Petersham, Massachusetts, United States - Inc-BW-C-7-O ... | reverse complement strand
GTCATCAGGCCGTTGATCATGCCGCCCCAGCTCGGCATCCACAGCATCACCGAGAACACCATGCCGAGCGTCTGCGCCCAGTCGGGCAGCGACGTGTAATGCAGGTGGTGCGGGCCGGCCCAGATGTAGAGGAACACCAGCGACCAGAAGTGCACGATCGACAGCCGGTAGGAGTAGATCGGCCGGTTCGCCGCCTTGGGGATGTAATAGTACATCATGCCGAGGAACGCCGCGGTGAGGAAGAAACCGACCGCGTTGTGGCCGTACCACCACTGGATCATGGCGTCCTGCACGCCCGACCAGGCGCCGTAGCTCTTGGTGCCGGCGAACGACACCGGCACCGCCAGATTGTTGACGATGTGCAGCATGGCGATGGTGATGATGAAGGCGAGGTAGAACCAGTTGGCGACGTAGATGTGCGGCTCCTCGCGCTTCAGCACCGTGCCGAGATAGGCCACGAGATAGGCGACCCAGACGATGGTGAGCCAGAGGTCGGCATACCACTCGGGCTCGGCGTATTCCTTGCTCTGGGTGATGCCCATCAGGTAGCCGCTCGCCGCGACGACGATGAAGAGCTGGTAGCCCAGCAGCACGAACCAGCCGAGCGGCGCGCCGCCGAACAGACGCGTGCGACAGGTGCGCTGCACGACGTGGAAGGCCGTGCCGATCAGGGCGGTGCCGCCGAAGGCGAAGATCGCCGCCGAGGTGTGCAACGGGCGCAGGCGGCCGAACGTCAGATACTCGCTGTCGAAGCTCAGTTGCGGCCACACCAGCTGGGCGGCGATCACGACGCCCGCCGAGAAGGCGACGATGCCCCAGAACATGGTGAGCACAAGGGCTGCGCGGATGACGTCCTCGACATAGCGTGGGGCCGGCCGGTGGTCGGCGCTAACGACGGCTTGGCTCGACATGCTTTCTCCCCACGCTGGTATCGCCCCACCCTAGAGGGCGCCCTGTCGCGCGCCCTTGATTTGGGTCAAGGCCGGCCCGCGTCGTCGTGGCTCAATTCATGGGGCGCAGGAGGAAACGAACATGAGCGAGACCGTCGACGTCTTTCGCGCGCCGCAGCCGCGCATACGACTGGTTCCCGTGGACCGTCCGTGGGCGTGGCTCGCGGCGGGCTGGCGCGATCTGTGGGCCGCGCCGGCGAGCAGTCTGGCCTACGGCGCGGCGGCGGTTCTCGCCGGGTGGCTGGCCATCGCCCTGCTGCTGTGGGCCGACCTGCCCTACCTGGTGCTGCCGCTCAGTGCCGGCTTCTTCTTCGTCGGCCCCTTCATGGCCGTCGGCCTCTACGAAATCAGCCGCCGCCTCGAAGCCGGCCTGCCCGTCCACGGCGAGTCGACCTGGCGCGCCTGGCGCCGCAACCCCGACCAGATCGCCCTGATGGGCTTGCTGCTCCTGCTGTTGCACCTCGCCTGGATGCGCGCCGCGCAACTGCTGTTTGCGCTCTTCGAGTGGCCAACCGTGCCGTCATGGGATCGCTTCATGGACCTCGCCTGGCATTCGGCGCGCAGCCTGCCGTTCCTCGCCGTCGGCGTGGCGCTGGGCGCCGTGCTGGCGGGCGTGGCCTTCGCCATCGGCGCATTCTCGATGCCCTACCTGCTCGACCGGCGGAGCGCCAATCTGTTCGAGGCGATCGCCACCTCGGTCACCGCCGTGCGACTCAATATCCGGCCGATGGTGCTGTGGGCGAGCCTGATCGTGATCCTGGTGGCGCTCGCCATGGTGCCGGTCCTGCTCGGCCTCGTCGTCGTGCTGCCTGTCGTCGCCCATGCGAGCTGGCACGCTTACCGCGATATCGTGCGTTTCGAACCAGCGCCCGCCGTTTGATCCGCATCAAGTCAAGCCGAGACGGCAAAGCGTAAGAGTCGCCGTGGTTTCGTTTGTAATCCACAACGGAGGATGACCATGAGCGAAGGAAAATCTGTCACCACGCCACGCAGCCTGATGCCGTTTGGCGGCGACTTCGACCAGCTCTTCAATCGTGCGATGCGCAACTGGCCGTTCAACTGGCCCGAGATCGCGCCGCCCAGCGAGCCCCGCGCGCTGCGGGTCTTCGATCACGTGCCCAAGGTCGAGGTGAAGGAAGACGGCAAGACCTACAATGTCAGCGTCGAACTGCCCGGGCTGGACGAGAAGGACGTGAAGGTCCAGCTCGAAGACGACATGCTCACCATCTCCGGCGAGAAGAAGGTCGAACGCAGCGACGACAAGACCCACTACTCGGAGCGCAGTTACGGCAGCTTCACGCGCGCTTTCACCCTGCCGGCCGACGCCGATCGCAACGCCATCTCGGCGCGCTTCGCCAAGGGCGTGCTCACGCTCGAGATCCCGAAGAGCGCCAATCCTTCGGCCCAGGTGAAACAGGTCGACGTCAAGGCCGGCTAGGCCTGGAATCGCTGGCTCGCCAGCGCCAGCAGCAACAGGGCGTTGGCGAGCAGCAGGGGTGTGGCGATCCACCGTGTCACGCCGCGCAGCCGGCGACGGACGATGAGCCCGGCCCACCCGACCGCGATCAAGGCGGGCACGGTGCCCAAGGCAAAAGCGGCCATGGCCAGGGCGCCGCCCGCGGCCGATGCCGTTCCTGCGGCCGCCGCCAGCGCGCCATAGAGCAGGCCGCACGGCAAGAGACCGAGCACGAGCCCCAGCGCATAGCGTGCGGCCGGCCCGTGCGACGTCGACAGCGGTGCCGTAAGGTGCGCCAGCATGCCGGCCAGCGGCGAGGCGGCGCCGAGCGCCAGTCCCACGGCCTGCAGGGCCATCAGGACGGCGGCGAGTGCCAGCATCGTGGCCGACAGCCAGGCAAAGCCGGTCGTCGAGGCGAAGACCGCCGTGGCGGCGCCGGCGATGGCGCCCAGCGCCGTGTAGGTCGTGAGCCTGCCCAAATGGTAGGGCGCAAGTGCGCCGCCGGCGAGCCGACGCCATTCGCCGTAACTGCCGCGCCCCGAGCGGTCTGCGTCCGCGATGACCTGAGTGAGGACGAACGGGCCGCACATGCCGACACAGTGCACCAGGCTGCCCGCCAGACCGGCCAGGAACAGCGACAGCGGCAGGCCGGCCGGCAGAGACGACAGGCTGCGCAGCCCATGCCCGCAAAGTGCGGTCAATTCGGAGATCGAGTCCATGGCCGATATCCACTACACCACACAAGGCCGCGTCCCACTTGACCTGAGTCAATCGCCCGGCGGCGGCAACGTGGCACCTTGCATCAGCCATCAAGCACAAGGGGTCATTCATGAGCTTCAAAACCATTCTCGTTCATTGCGATGCGAGTCCGAAGCTGGCGCAGCGATTGGACGTCGCAGTGGACTTGGCGCAACGTCATGGCGCCCATCTGGTGGGCGTTCACGTCCAGGCGCCGTTCGATTTTCCGGCCTTTGCCGACGGCATGATGCCGATGGACGATCTCTTCACGTCGTACGAGGCCTCCGCCAAGGCCGACCATGACGCCGCAAAAGCCGCCTTCGAAAAGGCCGTAAAGGGCACCCATCTGCCGACGGAATGGCGCCTGGTGAATGGATATGTCGAGAACGAGCTCGCCGTTCACGCCCGCTATGCCGACCTGCTCGTTGTCGGCCAGACCGATCCCGACGTCGTGTCGATGACGCCGACCGATCTCCCCGAAACGGTCGCCCTCACGGCAGGTCGCCCGACCCTCGTGGTCCCGCATATCGGGGTCCGTGCGAAGCCCGGCAAGACGGTCATGTTGTGCTGGAATGCGAGCCGCGAGAGCGCGCGGGCGGCATCCGACGCGTTGCCGTTCCTGGCTGCGGCGGAGAAAGTCATCGTTCTGGTCATCGACCCCCGATCTTCCGCCGTCGGACACGGTCCCGAGCCGGGCGCCGACGTCGCCACGTGGCTCACCCGGCATGGCGTCAAGGTCACGGTCCAGCGCGACGTGGCGGCCGATGCCGATGTCGGTAGCGTGATCCTGTCGCGCGCGGCCGACCACGGCGTCGACCTGATCGTCATGGGCATCTACGGCCACTCACGCATGCGGGAGATGATCCTGGGAGGCGCCAGCCGCACCCTGCTGTCGAGCATGACGGCGCCCGTCCTGATGGGCCACTGAAGGCGACCGGCGGTGGCTCTACGTAGAATCCCTTAGTTCAATACCTGAATGGCGGCAGATCGGCCGCGGCGGTACTCGGGAGGCATCGGAAGCCCAGCACCCCGGAGAGTTCAATGCAGGCCCATACCGCAGCCCACGCCGCAGCTCACACCGCGAAGTTCCCCGCAGCTCTCTTCGGGATGCAGATGCCGGCGACGATGGCGCGGATGGCGCCCGCGACCCCACAGCGGCTGCTCGCCAAAGGCGAGGAATTGTTCGCGGAAGGCGACGACGCGGAATATTTCTACAAGGTCGTGTCGGGCGCCATCCGCTCCTACAAGCTCCTGAGCGATGGCCGGCGTCAGATCGATGCCTTCCATCTCGAGGGCGACCTCTTCGGCCTCGAGGCCGGCGTCGAACACCGCTTCTCGGCCGAGGCAGTCGGCAATGCAGCGGTGATCGCCTACCGGCGCAGCCGGCTGGCGGCGCTGATCGAGGAGGATCGGACATTCCGCGAGCAGGTCATGTCCGCCACGCTGCGCAGTCTCGAGCGCGCCCAGGATCACATGCTGCTGCTGGGCCGCAAGACGGCCCAGGAGAAGATCGCGACATTCCTGCTCGACATGGCGAAGCGCATCTCCGGCGATGACGCGCATTTCGATCTGCCGATGCAGCGCACGGACATCGCCGATCATCTGGGCCTTACCATCGAGACCGTTTCCCGCACGCTCACGCAATTCGCGCGCGACGGCCTGATCCGGCTGCCGGCCGCCAGCCGGTCGGTCATGCTGTGCAACAAGCTGGCCCTGCGCCGCCTCAACGCCTAGGCAGCGAGGCGGTCTCTCATGGGAGAGTGGTCATCAAAAGGCCACGGAAAGCCCGGTCAGAAGCTGCCAAAACCATCGATATCGGGGTTTTGGAGACGCTCGGATGGTGGACTACACCCTCGATCGGAAAGTTCGCGTCGATTTCGGACCACTCGACGGAAAGCAGGCCGGCGCCGCTGCGGCGCGGGGCCCGCTCCGTCTCGACTGGCTGGATTGCGTCCTGATTTGCCTGTTCCTGCTCGGGCTCTACACCAACTACACCGTCCAGATCTCGGCCAAGGTGCCGTTCCCTTCGGCGCCCGCCGGCGTCGCCGGGCTGATCCTTCTTTGGCGAAGACGCGACCAGATCAAGCCAAAAGCATTCGCCTGGTTCATCGGCGTGGTGGCGCTCTATCTGGCTTCCATCCTCTGTGCGCCGAATATTGCGTTCCTTCCGCGGCGGACCAATGGGCTGATCCAGCTCACCTATTCGATCACGATCGGCTACGCGCTGTTCCTGACGGTGACGCAGGGCAACCGGCGGCAGATCGGCAGATTGTTCCTGGGTTTCGCCCTGGTCATCGTGATCGGGTGTCTGCTCGAGGGCCATGCGGGTTTCCGGCCGGTCAGCGACGCGGTCCGCAACGTTATCTACAAGCAGGGCATTTACGAGAACGATCTGCGCGACATGCTGTTCTACGGTCGCGTCAGGCCCAAGTTCTTCGCGTCCGAACCCGCGAGCGTAACGTTCTGCTATGCCCTGTTCACGTTTGTGTGGATGGTGATCAGCCCCTGGCGCTGGAAGCTCCCTGTCTATGTCGGGCTCGTCGGCGTCGGACTGTATGCCATGCCGGGGCCGACCCTCCTGCTGATGCTGGTGATGATCCTGCCCTACATGCTGTTCCTGGCAAGCCGCGGCCAGTCAGGCAAGTTGGATTTCGGCCGCCTGCTGCTGGTCGCCTGCGTGGCGGCGGTTTTCTTGGGTGTGTTCATCGTTCTGGCGCAGTCCCTGTTTCCCACGCGCCTCAACGAGGTCATGTCCGGCAACGACCCGAGCTTCTTCTACAGGGTGCAGGGACCCGCCCTGGCCGGGTTCGACGCCATCGGCCGTTACCCGTTCGCGGGAAACGGACTCACCGGCGAGCCTTTCTACGAGCGCGAAGTCACGAACGTCTATCTGCGCTCGCCCTTCTACTCCGCGCATTGGCAGGTCGTCTCGCCGGCGACGGAGCTGGTGATCAACTATTTCTGGCTGCACTGGATCTATCTCGGGCTGATCTGGGGGCTGATCATAGCTGGCGCCATAACCGTCTGGCTGCGCGTCCTTGGCGTGCCGAGCCCCGCCTTCTGCTGGATGGTCTGGGCCATCCTGGGTCAGGCATCGGGCGCCTATGTCGGTCCCACCTGCTGGGCGGTCCTGTTTCTCGCGGCCGCCGCGGCCGTGCTGCACCAGCGGCCGGAGCCCGCAGGCGAAAGGCGACGTGCCCCCCTGGCGATGGCATTGCCGGGACGGCGCTTCCGTCCGCGGGACGCGCGTTTCAGCCCTGTCGGCTAGCGGTGCCACCCCGTCAATAGAGTCAGTTCCGTCCTTCGATCAGCCCGCGGCACACGACCTGCGCCTGGATCTCCGCCGCGCCCTCGAAGATGTTGAGGATGCGGGCGTCGCACAGCACGCGGCTCACCGGGTATTCCATGGCATAGCCGTTGCCGCCATGGATCTGCAGGGCGTTGTCGGCGTTGCTCCAGGCGACCCGCGCGGCCAGCAGCTTCGCCATGCCGGCCTCGATGTCGCAACGCCGGTCGCTGTCCTTTTCCCGCGCGGCAAAGTACGTGAGCTGGCGGGCAATCATGGTTTCGACCGCCATCCAGGCGATCTTGCCGGCGACTCGCGGGAAGGCATAAAGCGGCTTGGCGAACTGGATGCGTTCCCTGGCATAGCGCAGACCGAGCTCCAGCGCGTTCTGGGCCACGCCGACGGCGCGCGCCGCGGTCTGGATGCGCGCGCTCTCGAAGGTCGCCATGAGCTGCTTGAAACCCTGCCCCTCCTTCTCGCCCAGAAGGTTGGCGGCCGGCACCTCGAAGCCGTCGAAGCCGATCTCGTATTCCTTCATGCCGCGATAGCCCAGCACACGGATCTCGCCGCCGCTCATGCCCTTGGCAGGAAACGGCTCGGCGTCGGTGCCGCGCGGCTTCTCGGCCAAGAACATCGACAGGCCCTGGTAGCCGGGCTTCGAGGCATCGCTGCGCGCCAGCAAGGTCATGATGTCGGCGCGGGCGGCGTGCGTGATCCAGGTCTTGTTGCCCTGGATCCTGTAGGTGTCGCCTTCCAGCACCGCGCGCGTGCGCAGGCTCGCGAGGTCGGAGCCGGTATTGGGCTCGGTGAACACCGCCGTCGGCAGGATCTCGCCCGAGGCGATGCGCGACAGATACTTCTGCTTCTGCGCCTCGGTGCCGCCGGCGCGTATCAGCTCGGCGGCGATCTCCGAGCGCGTGCCCAGCGAGCCTATGCCGATATAGCCGCGCGACAGTTCCTCGGTGACGACGCACATGGCGAGCTTGCCCATGCCGAGCCCGCCCCATTGCTCGGGCACGGTGAGGCCGAAGACGCCGAGCTCGGCCATCTTGTCGACGACCGGCAGCGGGATCAGCTCGTCGCGCAGGTGCCAGCCATGGGCGTGCGGCGCCACTTCGGCCTCGACGAAACGGCGGAACTGGCGGCGCACTTCTTCCAGGGCATCGTCGCCCAGCTCGAGCGCGCCGAAATTGCCGGAGTCGAGACCGTCGGCGATCAGCTCGGCGATGCGCAGGCGGACGGCGGAGCTGTTCGCCGCGATCAGCTTGCGGACGGACAGCGTATCGAGCGCCGCGGCGTCGATGCCGAGGTCGGCCGGCCGCACGATCTCGACCTGGCTGATGGCGATGCCGCCGGAAAGCTGCGCGAGATATTCGCCGAAGGCCGACTGCAGCATCAGGAGCTCGAGCTCTCCCTTGCCGCCGCTCTCCGCCCAGCGTCGCATCTGGCGGAGCGCTGCGACGTAGGTCGCGATCCAGGCGAAGCCGTGGGCGGCGAATTGCTCGCGCTCCAGCAGCTTGGGCTCGACCTTGCCCCTGGGCGCCACCAAGTTGCGCACCGCCTCGCGCGCGGCCACTTCATAGGCCTCGGCGTCGCTCTCGGCCTCCGCGGCGAGCCCGAGCAGATCGTCCAGGACCATCAGTCTTCCAGCGCGTCTTCCAGGGTGCGCAGGCCGGGCCGCTTGGCCGAGACCAGCACCGCCATGTTCCCGGGCTTGTGCTGGTTCTTCCACATCTTGGTGTGGGCCTTGGGAATGTCGGCCCATTCGAAGACTTCGCTCATGCAGGGGTCGATGCGGCGCTCGATCACGAGCTGGTTGGCTTGGCTCGCCTGCAGCAGGTTGGCGAAGTGGCTGCCCTGGATGCGCTTCTGGCGCATCCACACGAAGCGGGCGTCCATGGTGAGGTTGTAGCCGGTCGTGCCGGCGCAGAACACCACCATGCCGCCGCGCTTCACGATGAAGCACGACACCGGGAAGGTCTGCTCGCCGGGATGCTCGAACACGAAGTCGACGTCGTTGCCCTTGCCAGTGACTTCCCAGATGGCGGCGCCGAACTTGCGGCACTTCTTCATGTATTCGGCATAGCCCTTCTGGTCGTCGACGTCGGGCAACTGTCCCCAACAGTCGAAGTCGTTGCGGTTCACGGTGCCCTTGGCGCCGAGCGACATCACGAAGTCCTTCTTCGACGGATCGGAGATCACGCCGATCGCATTGGCGCCCGCGGTGGCGATGAGCTGGACGGCCATCGAGCCGATGCCGCCCGCCGCGCCCCATACCAGCACGTTGTGGCCGGGCCGCAGGATGTGCGGGCGATGGCCGAACAGCATGCGATAGGCGGTGGCCAGCGTAAGCGTGTAGGAGGCGCTCTCCTCCCAGGTGAGATGCTGCGCCCGCTTCATCAACTGGCGGGCCTGCACCTTGCAGAACTGGGCGAACGATCCGTCCGGCGTCTCGTAGCCCCAGATGCGCTGGCTGGTCGAGAACATCGGATCGCCGCCGTTGCACTCCTCGTCGTCGCCGTCATCCTGGTTGCAGTGGACGACGACCTCGTCGCCCACCTTCCAGCGCTTCACCTTGGCGCCGATCGCCCAGACGATGCCGGCGGCATCGGAGCCCGCGATATGAAACGGCTGCTTGTGCACGTCGAACGGCGAGATCGGCAGGCCGAGACCGGCCCACACGCCGTTGTAGTTGACGCCCGCCGCCATCACGAGGACCAGCACCTCGTCCTCGCCGATCGTGTGTGTCGGCACGACCTCGAGCTGCATGGACTGCTCGGGCGGACCATGGCGGTCGCGCCGGATCACCCAGGCGTACATGCTCTTGGGCACATGACCGAGCGGCGGAATCTCGCCGACCTCGTAGAGATCCTTCTTCGGCTGGTTGGCCGTCGGATGCGGACGCGCCGCGAAAGCGACAACGCTCATGGATAAGACTCCTCTCGCAGTGCGGCAAAGCTATTGCTGCGGCCGCGAGAGTGCAACGCACAAATTGCGAATCGTTGCAATTGAATCGGAGGAAAAACAATAAAATTACCCTCACCCTGCGAAAGTCCCACATTGCACACACCCCCGAGTGGAGGCACCTTCGCCCAGGTAAACGGTTGTTTACCTCAAGCGGTCCGAGTCCAGGGAGGACGCAATGAAGCTCATGTGGTTTCACCTGATGCCGTACACGGAGCTTCCCGACGATTTCAACCAGAAGCATCCCTCGGTGTGGGTCGACATCCATTCGTCGCTGTTCGACCCACGCCGAGCGCACCACATGTACAACGACTTCATGGACGAGCTCGAATACGCCGCCGAAGTTGGCTTCGACGCCGTCTGCGTGAACGAGCACCATTCCAACGGCTACGGGCTGATGCCCTCGCCCAACCTGATCGCGAGCTCACTGGCCCGCCGCACGACCGACACCGCGCTCTGCGTCATGGGCAATTCGCTGGCGCTCTACAATCCGCCGACGCGCGTCGCCGAAGAATTCGCGATGATCGACTGCATCTCCGGCGGCAGGCTGATCGCGGGCTTTCCCGTCGGCTCGCCGATGGACACCTGTTACGCCTACGGCCAGAACCCCAGCATGCTGCGCGAGCGCTACTACGAAGCGCACGACCTGGTGAAGAAGGCATGGACGGAGAAGGAGACCTTCGCCTTCTCCGGCCGCTTCAACCAGCAGCGCTACGTCAACATCTGGCCGCGGCCGATTCAGAACGACCCGCATCCGCCGATCTGGATCCCCGGCGGCGGCTCGATCGAGACGTGGCGGTGGTGCGCGGAGATGGACTACGTCTACTGCTACCTCTCGTACTACGGCTACAAGGCCGGCCTGACGACAATGCAGGGCTTCTGGAACGAGATGGCCAAGCTCGGCAAGGACCGCAATCCCTACCGCGCGGGCTTCCTGCAGTTCGTCGGCGTCGCCGAAAGTCGCCAGCAGGCGCTCGACCTCTATACGGAACCGGCCGAGTATTTTTACGGCCGCTGCCTGCATGTCGATGCGCGCTTCGCGCTGCCGCCGGGCTACACCACGGAAGCGACGCAGCGCGCCGGCATCGAAGGCATGATGACCAAGGCCGCCAACCTCGCCAACCCGGCGACGAAGGCCAGCCTCAAGGCCACCAACATGAAGGACATCGTCGACGGCGGCTATGTCCTGATCGGCTCGCCGGACGAAGTGGTCGAGCAGATCCGCCACGTCGGAACCAGCCTGAACGTCGGCCACCTCATGCTTCTGCTGCAGTACGGCAACATGAGCAAGGACACCACCAAGTACAACACGCGGATGTTCGCCGAGAAGGTCATGCCCAAGGTCAAGGACCTGTTCGGCGAGTGGGAAGACAAATGGTGGCCCAAGCCGCTGGCCAAGGGCCAGCGCGCGGCCGTCCCGGCGTTCCGCCCGCAGCTCGCTGCGGCGGAGTAAGCCCGTGTCGGAACCGCAGGCTGCGACCGTCGAGGTCAACGGCCATCCCTGCCGCGTCTGGACCAAGGGCCACGGCCCCAAGCTCGGCTTTCTCGCCGGCTTGGGTGGCCTGCCGCGCTGGCTGCCCTTCCTGGACAAGCTCGCCGAAACGCGCACGGTGATCGTGCCCTCGCTGCCCGGCTATCCCGGCGCGACCGGCCATACCGAACTCGACACGCATCTCGACTGGGTGCTGGCCGTTCGCCAGCTCATCGACAAGGCGGGCCTCGCTGGCGCCGATCTGATCGGCGCTTCGGTGGGCGGCGCGTTCGCCGCGGAGATGGCGGCGATCTTCCCGGGCCTTGTCGCCAAGCTGGTGCTGATCGCGCCGTTCGGCCTGTTCGACGACCAGGAACCGGCCACCGATCCCTGGGCGCAGCGCAAGGACAACGTGGCCGGCCTGATGTGCGCAAACGGCGAGAAGTGGAACGCACTGATCGCCGCGCCGGAAGGCGCCAATTCGATCGAGTGGCCGATCGAGATGGTCCGCGCCTCCGAGGCCGCCGCCCGGGCCTTCTGGCCGCTCGGCAACACGCGGCTGGAAAAACGCCTCGGCCTGATCGCCGCCCCGACCCTGATCCTGTGGGGCGACCGCGACGCCGTTCTGCCGCCGAGCTATGCAAAGAAGTTCGCCGCCGGGATCAACGGCGCGACGCGCATCGAAACCGTCGCCGAAGCCGGGCATCTCGCCTATCTCGACCAGCCCGACGCGGTGGCCCGGGCCGTGCTGGCGCATTTCGGCTGACTTTCCCCATCCTGCAGACCCGGCTTGGAGGTTGCGTCGCCGGTTCGGATCGCTATTGTCCGGCGCGTTAGAGGTTTTGCGAGGTACACGCCGATGACTATCCGTTCGATGAAGTGGGCCGCGGGCGTTTCGCTGTTTGCGGCAGTGCTGGCGGTGGGGACGACACTGCCCGAGCGGCAGGCGTCGGCCCAGGTCCAGGCCGTGCCGCGCGCAGGAATGGCGTTCAATGACACGGTCACGCAGCGGGTGACGATCGAATCGGTCGACCCCGAGGGCCGTACGGTGGCCTTCCTGCTGCCCGACGGCCAGCTCGTCGCCGTGCCGGTCGCCGACAGCGTCGGCAATCTCGCCGCCATCCAGGACGGCTCGATGGCCAACGTCACCTACAATCAGATCGTGACGATCCTGAACCTGCGCCAGAAGGGCCCGGGTTCCAAGGAAGAGCGTCGCGAGTCGATGAAACCGGCCAGCGCCAACGATATCGAGTCCGGCCGCTTCACGGTCACGGTTGTCGGCGTCGACCTTGCCAACAACACCGTCTCGGTGATCGACGGCATCGGCGGCGTCGTCCACACCTACCGGGCCAACACGCCCGCCAAGCAGGAAATGCTGAAGAAGGCCAAGGTCGGCGACGTGGTGATCGGCCTCAGGACGCCGCTGATGGTCACGGCGATCTCGCCGACGAACTAGCTGGGGGCGCTCCACTGCGCGCGGAGTAACCTCCGCGCTGAAGTGGCGCGTCTTTGGCTAGATCAAAGGAAGATCGCGCGACTGGAGTCGCGCGCCCCCAGCCCTACTGAATAGCCACGTCTTCCCAGAAGCCGATCCAGTGGTCGACCGGCTTCATCTTGGGCTGCGGTGCGAGATAGGACCACGCCGCGCGCGGGCTTTTCGCGTCGCCTTCGACGACGTCGTAGAACTGCACACCGTGCGGGCATTCAAGATCGCTCGGGGTCTTGGGCGCGATCTTGAGCAGGTCCATGCGCACCGTCTCGCGTGGGAAATAGATATAGCCGCCAACCTCGAGGGTGCGGTCGCTCTCGGCAATCGTCTTGCCCTGCCATGTCGCCTTGTGGAGCGTTGATTGGGTCATCGGTTGAGTCCCCTGAATTGTGGATCGGTTGCCTTGACGCTTGGCCGGGCGCCCATGTCGCGCGCCCACCGGCCACAATTAGGTGATGCTTCGCCCAGTGCTTTCAACTCCGCAATTTCAGGAAAATAGAAAAAGATCGGCACCAGGAAGAGATCGGCCGCCGTCACTTGTTCACCGGCAAGAAAACGGTGGTCCGCCAGATGCTTGTCGAAGATGCCCACCACCCGCTCCGAGCGTTTCAGCGCGACCTGGATGCCCTCCTCGGTGCCGGGAATGATGCCGAAGCGCGGGGCGATGACGCCGGCCAGGGCGGTCTGGACCATCGAATCGCAGACCACGCTCAGCCACTGGTCGCATAGCGCCGATCCCTTGGCGTCCCTGGGCCACAGCGGCGGGCCGTCGAACGTGCGGTCGATGTAGCGCACGATGGCGGGCGATTCGTAGAGCGTGAAGTCGCCGTGCTTCATCATCGGGATCTTGCCCAGCGGATTGACTGGCGCAGTTTCGCCCGGCCTTGTCGGGACCAGCTCGTAGTCGACCCCCTTCTCGCGCGCCGCGAGACGCGTGGCGCGGGTGAACGGGCTGGGCGGCACGCCGTAGATCTGGATGGTGGCCAATGTCGTCTCCTTCAGGCGGCAAGCCGCGGCTTGTCGGCCGGCTCGGTCGCCAACACGCTTGGCCGCGCCGCCATCTCGCGCCCCCAGCGGGCGCAATTCGGCGCTGCATCGGCGATCGCCTTCAGCTCGGGAATGTCGGGGAAATAGAAATAGAGCGGCGCCAGGAAGAGGTCCGCCGCCGTCATCGCCTCGCCGGCGAGATAGCGTGTCTTGCCGAGCTGGCGGTCGAAGATCGGCAGGAATTCGCGCGTCTTGTCGAGATACTGCTGTTGCATCTCGGCCGGCGCCGGCAGGAAGCCGTAGCGCGACGCCATGTAGCGCAACGCGGCATGGACCAGCGAATCGCAGATGGCGCTGATCCATTGGTCGCAGAGCGCGATGCCGCGGGAATCGTCAGGCCACAGCTTCGGCCCGGGGAAAGTGCGGTCGAGATAGCGCAGGATCGCCGTCGACTCGTAAAGGACGAGATCACCGTGGGTGATCGCCGGGATCTTCCGGAACGGATTGATCGCGGCGATGTCGTTCGGCATGACCGGTACGAGCTCGTAGCCGATGCGCTTTTCGTGGCAGGCGAGCAGCACCGTGCGCGTGAAGGTGCTGGGCGGCAGGCCGTGAACCTTGATGTCCGTCATCTTCCCCTCCGAAAAAAGAAAATCAGTAGCTGTCGTGCCGCTTCACCCAGGCCATCGGCCAGGGCAGCTCTTGCTCGTCACGTCCCTTCGCGGTGAGGTCGAGCAGGTGATAAGCGCCGTTCAGCATGTCGAGACCGCGCGCGTAGGTCGAATAGGTGCGATAGATCTCACCACCGTCGCCACGGCGAAAGGCGCTGATCCCCGGGGTCTCCTCGCCAAAGGGTTTGATCGTGCCGAAATTGTAGAGCAGGCCCTCCTCGTCCGGCTTGAACGACGCGTCATAGTCGAAGTTGAAGTCGCTGCCGGCCGACGACACCCAGCGGAACGTCCAGCCCATGCGCTTCTTGTAGGCGTCGATCTTGGCCAGCGGTGCACGCGATACGGCGACCAGGGCGGTGTCGCGGTGCGCCAGATGCACATCGACACCGTTGTAATTGTCGGCCCAGAACGAGCAGCTCGGGCACCCCTCCTCCCAATCCGGTCCCATCATGAAGTGGTAGATCAGGAGCTGGCCCTTGCCGCCGAACAGGTCGCCGAGAGAGACCCGCCCCTCGGCCGCATCGAAGGTGTAGGGCTTTTCGACCTTCACCCAGGGGAGTTCGCGTCGCTGTCGCGCCAGCTCGTCGCGGGCGCGCGTGAACTCCTTCTCCTTGGCGAGATGGGCCTTGCGGGCTTCCAGCCATTCCGCGCGGGAAACGATGCGAGGTGTCGTCATGCCGTCCTCCCGAGCAGGGCGTCGAGCTTGTCGAAGGAACTGTCCCAGCCGCGGTTGTGATCGGCGGTCGTGGTCTCGTCGAGGAAGCGCGTCTGGACCATGGTCATCTCGGTCTTGCCGCCGGCGACGGGCCTGAAGTCGAGCGTCACCGTCGTCTCGTGCTCGCGCGGCTGGGCATGATCGCCCTTGTCGTGCCAGGCAAAGGTGAAGGCCAGGCGCTCCGGCCGCTTGACCTCGAGATACCGGCCGGAGACCGCGAAGGTGCGTTCGGTATTGCGTCCCAGCAGCCGCCAGGCGCCGCCGGTCCGGGGATCGAGATCGCAGTAGACCGTCGTCACGCCCTTGGGGCCGAACCATTCGGCGAATTGCTCCTGGTCGGTCCAGGCATCGAACAGGCGTTCGGGCGACGCGTCGAAGCGGCGCGTCAGGCGAAGCGTGCGATCGTCAACGACGGCGGCCATCGTCTTTCCCCTTTGCTGGGTCGGCTTTGGGCGCTTTCGGCACGGTCCGCTTCAGGAAGGCGTCGAGCTTATCGAACTGCTGCTCCCAGAAGCGGCGATAGAACTCGATCCAATCCGCGGCGGCGCGAAAGCCCTCGCCGCGCAGCTCGCAGCGCCGCCACTGCGCCTCGGCATGGCGTTCGATCAGGCCTGCATCGGTCAGCACCTTGAGATGCCGCGACACTGCCGGCAGCGACATGTCGAAGGGTTCGGCGAGCTCGCCCACGGTCGCGGCACCCGTGGCCAGCCGCGCCAGCAGCGCGCGGCGGGTCGGATCGGCGAGGGCCGAGAAGGTTTGAGAGAGCGTGTCCATATTTAACATACTTGTTAAATACAAAATCGCTGCCTGTCAAGCGGTGCGCGCTCGTGAATGCCGCGTCGAAGGCGCGCCGTGCAGAGCGTATTGTTCGAGAAAGGCTGAAGGAGATCGACATGCTGGTCGTGCTTGCCGAGGCCCGGTTCGATTCGGCGCAGGCAGAACAGGTGCGCATCGTGGCACGGCCGATGATCGAGGCGTCGCGACGTGAGCCCGGTTGCGGCGGCTACGACTATGCCTTCGACCTGCTCGAGCCCGACCTCATGCGCGTGCGCGAACTGTGGGAGGACGAGCAGGCGCTGAAAGACCACTTCGCCACGCCGCACATGGCGGCGTTCCTCAAGGGCCTACGCGCGCTTCGTCCCAGCACCGTCACGGTGAAGTGCTACGAGCTTGGGCCTGAAAGGAAGATGCCGCACGCGGGATAGATCAAGGGCCCTCTCCGCCGCGCAGCGGGGAGAGGGCGTTGAGGCGCCGCGTCGTCGTTCTTGGGCCCTAACCCCGCTTCCAGGTCGTGCCTGTCGCGCCGTCCTCCAGGATCACGCCCTTGGCCTTGAGCTCGTCGCGGATGCGGTCGGACTCCTTGAAGTCGCGGGCCTTGCGCGCAGCCTGACGGGCGACGATCGCGGTCTCGATCTCAGCATCGCTCGGGCCCGCCGAGCCGGCGGGCGTCCAACGGAACCAGGCCTCGGGGTCCTGCTGCAACAGGCCGAGGGCGTTGGCACCGGCACGCAATTCGGCCGGATCGCCGAGCGCATGGAGGGCGCTGATGGCGAGCGGCGTATTGAGGTCGTCGTTCAGCGCATCCTCGACAGATTGCGGCACGGAATTCCCGAGCCTGGCGTCCTTGCCGCGCAGTGCGCCATACCAGCGGTCGAGCGTCGCCTTGGCCTGCGTCAACCCCTCATGCGTGAAGTCGAGCGGCTGGCGGTAGTGGGCCGTGAGCAGCAGCAGCCGGATCGCCTCGGCAGGATGCTGATCCAGGAGCTCGTGCACGGTGAAGAAGTTGCCGAGCGACTTGCTCATCTTCTCGCCGGAAATGTTCAGGAAGCCATTGTGCATCCAGTACTTCGCCATGATGGCGTGGCCGAAGGCGCTGCGGCTCTGCGCGATCTCGTTCTCGTGGTGCGGGAAGATCAGGTCGAGTCCGCCGGCATGGATGTCGAATGTCTCGCCCAGATGCCGGGCGCTCATCGCCGAGCATTCGATGTGCCAGCCCGGCCGGCCGCGGCCCCATGGACTGGGCCAGCCCGGCTGGTCGTCGGCCGAGGGCTTCCACAGCACGAAGTCGGCGGGGTCCTTCTTGTAGGGCGCCACCTCGACCCGCGCGCCGGCGACAAGTTCGTCGCGGCTGCGGCGCGACAGGCGGCCGTAATCGCTCATGCTGGGGACGCTGAACAGGACATGGCCTTCGGCCGCATAGGCGTGGCCGTTGTCGACCAGGCGCCGGATCATGGCGACCATGTCGGCGACGTATTGAGTGGCGCGCGGCTCGACGTCGGGCGCAAGCGCGCCCAGCCGGAGCATGTCGCTTTGATAGGCGCCTGATGTGCGCGAGGTCAGCGCCTCGATCGTCTCGCCATTGTCGACCGCCCGCACCATGATGCGGTCGTCGATATCGGTGATGTTGCGCACGTAGGTGACGCGCGGATAGCGCCGCTTAAGCAGCCGGTAGAGCACGTCGAACGCCACGACGGGCCGCGCATTGCCAATATGCACATAGTCGTAGACGGTCGGGCCGCAGACATACATGCGCACATGCCCTGCATCGAGCGGTGCGAACGGTTCTTTGTCGCGCGACAGCGTGTTGTAGATGACGAGGGACATGGCCCCTACTCCCCGATCAGCAATGTACGAAGTCCGGCCGCCCGTGAAGGGGCGGCGACTTCAGTTACATCGCGCAGTGGCGGCGCCGGGGAATAGAAGGAACGACATGTCAGTAGTTTATCCGATGCGTTCTTTCTGTGCAAATGCGCGCCAATGGAAGCGTTTTTCGTCTCCGCCGCCGTGATTGCCGTCGCCGAGATCGGCGACAAGACGCAGTTGCTCGCGCTGATGCTGGCGGCGCGCTATCGCAAGCCTCTACCGATCATCCTGGGAATCCTGTTGGCCACTCTGGCGAACCATGCGCTCGCCGCGTGGCTAGGCGCCGCCGTCGCGGGCTGGGTCGGCGCCGACACGATGCGCTGGATCCTGGGCGCGGCATTCATCGCGATGGCCGGCTGGTGCCTGGTCCCCGACAAGGCCGACGACGGCCCGCAGGCGGCGCGTCAGGCCGGCGCGTTCCTTGCCACTCTGGTCGCCTTCTTCATCGTCGAGATCGGCGACAAGACGCAGATCGCCACCGTGGCGCTCGCCGCGCTTCAATTCGCTGGTCCTCGTCACCGCCGGCACCACGGTCGGCATGCTGCTGGTCAACGCACCGGTCGTGCTGTTCGGCGACGCCATCGCCAGGCGCCTGCCCCTCAAGATCGTGCACGCGGTGGCGGCGCTCTTGTTCCTGGTGCTGGGCCTCGCCGCCTTCGTCATGCCGTCTGCCCCCTGAGGCGGGCCGCGACCTTCGCCCGACCGATCAGCGGCAGGAGTCGCGCCATCTCGGGGCCGGTCTCGCGCGCCGTCAGCGCGAGCCTGAGCGGGTGGAACAGCGCGCGGCCCTTGCGCTTGGTCGCGGCCGACACCGCCGCCGTCCATTCCTTCCAGGTGGTCTCAGTCCACGGTTCGGCCGGCAATCGCGCCGCGGCCTCCTCGAGGAAGGCAGGATCCTCGAGCACGGGCGCCAGCGAGCCGTTGACGATGTCAGCCCACGTCCCGGCGTCCGCCAGCGTCGTGAGGTTGCCGCGCACGGCGAGCCAGAGAGCTTCGCTGATACTCGACGGCAGGCGCTCGCGCACCGCCTCATAGGGAAACAGATGGAGCGTGCGCGCACTCAGATGGGCGAGCTCGTCCTCGGAAAAACGTGCGGCGGCACGGCCCACACGCGCGAAATCGACGGTCGCCACCAACGCATCGAGCGACGTCACCGGCTCGACCGGATCGGCGGTGCCGAGACGCGCCAGGAGGGCGGCGACCGCCAGCGCCTCGAGCCCGCGCTCGCGCAACTCGCCGACCGACAAAGAGCCGGCGCGCTTGCTCAAGCCGCCGCCTGCCGCATCGACCAGCAGCGGCAGATGGGCAAAGCCGGGCTCGCTTGCGCCGAGCGCGCGGAACATCTGGATCTGCGCGCCGCTGTTGGTGACGTGATCCTCGCCGCGGATGACATGGGTGATGGCGAAGGCGATATCGTCGACCACCGAGGTGAAGCTGTAGAGGTAGCTGCTGTCGGCGCGCACCAGCACCGGGTCGCTCTGGCTCGCCTCGTCGATATGCTGCGGCCCGCGCACCAGATCGTCCCAGCGCACTTCCTCGGCGGCCAGCTTGAACCGCCAGTGCGGGCGACGGCCCTCGCCTTCGAGGCGCGCGCGGTCGGCGTCGGAGAGCCTTAGCGCCGCGCGGTCGTAGACCGGCGGCCGGCCCTGGGCGAGCAGGCGCTTGCGCTTGAACTCGAGCTCCTCCGGCGTCTCGTAGCAGGCATAGAGCCGGCCGGCGGCGATCAGCTTGTCGCGCGCCGCGTCGTAGTGCGCCAAGCGGTCCGACTGCTTCTCCTTGCGCACCCAATCGAGGCCGAGCCACTGCAGGTCGCGTTCGATCGCGGCCTCGTACTCAGGCCTGCTGCGCGCGCGGTCGGTGTCGTCGAGGCGCAGGATGAAGGTTCCGCCATGCCGCTTGGCGAACAGCCAGTTGAACAAGGCCGCGCGCACATTTCCGACATGCAGCAATCCCGTAGGGCTGGGCGCGAAGCGAACGACGGGAGTGGCAGAATCGACCATGGGAGCCGACTTGTGGCGGCGGGCCGTTGGCGGGTCAAGCCGGCTCCGCTACTGTCCGGCGGGGACGGAGAACTCGGGACATGCTTACACAAGACATCGAATACCGGGCGGATGGCGCGCGCCTGGTCGGCCAGTACGTCGTCGACGACAGCAAGCCCGGAAAGCGGGCCGGCGTGCTGGTCTGCCATGAAGGGCTGGGCCTCACCGGGCACACCAAGAAGATCGCCGCGCGTCTCGCCGGGCTGGGCTACGCGGCCTTCGCCATGGACTATCACGGCGACGGCAAGCCGCTCGCCGATCCCGCCGACGCCAGGCCGCGCATCGCCGCCTGGCTCGCCGACCCGACCGGCATCCGGGCGCGCGCGACGGCCGCCCTCGACGTGCTGAAATCCCGGAAGGAGGTGGATGCGACGCGGCTCGCCGCCATCGGCTACTGCTTCGGCGGCACCACGTCGCTCGAGCTCGGCCGGGCGGGCTGCGCCCTCAAGGCGATCGTGGGCTTCCATTCCGGCCTCGCCACCGCGCAGCCGCAGGACGCCGCGAACATCAAGGGCAAGGTGCTGGTCTGCATCGGCGCCGACGATCCCATCATCCCGCCCGAGCAGCGCGTCGACTTCGAAAAGGAGATGAAGGCCGCCGGCATCGACTGGCGCCTGCAGCTTTACGGCGGTGCCGGCCACAGTTTCACCAATCCGGCGGCGGATTCGCGCGGCATGAAGGGTTTCTTCTACCACGAGGCGACGGATCGCCGGTCGTGGAACGCCATGATCGAGTTGTTCAACGAGACACTGAAGTAGTCGAGTAAAGGGAGGAGTACAATGAAACGACGTCACCTTCTGGCGGCGGGCCTGGGCGCGCCGCTGGCAACCTTGGCTGCGCCCGCCATCCTCCGCGCTGAGAGCAAATATCCCGAACGTATCGTGCGCCTTGTCGTGCCGTTTGCGCCGGCCGGTCCGACCGACATCATCGGCCGCAAGACGGCCGAGAAGATGACGACCCTGCTGGGCCAGACCATGATCGTGGACAACAAGGCCGGCGCCGCGGGCTCAATCGGCGCGGTCGAGGTCAAGAACGCCAAACCCGACGGCTATACCTTGCTGTTCGCGCCATCCTCGACCCACGCCATCAATCCAACGGCGTTCGTGCATCCGGCCTACGACGCGGTGAAGGACTTCACGCCGATCTCCTCGATCTGCGTCAATCCCCTGGTGCTGGTCACGCATCCCTCGATGCCCGACTCGGTCATGGGCCTGGTCGAGGAGATGAAGAAGAACCCTGCCAAGTATTCCTACGCCTCGTCGGGCACCGGCAGCATTCTCCATCTCGCCGGCGAGTATTTCAAACGCGAGGTCGGCGGCATGGACGTCGTCCATGTGCCCTATCGCGGCTCGAGCCCGGCGGTCAACGATCTCATGTCGGGCCAGGTCGCGTGGATGTTCGAGACTTTCAGCACGACCCTGCAGCAGCATCGCGCCGGCAAGGTCCGTATCCTGGCCTACGCCCACGCCAAGCGCGCCGCAATCGCGCCGGAAATTCCCACCATGAGCGAGACCGGCGTGAAGGGCTACGAAGCCTATACGTTCAACCTCATCCTCGGGCCGGCCGGCCTGCCGCAGCCGGTCGTCGACACGCTCGACCAGGCTTCACGCAAGCTCATGGCCGATCCCGACATTATCAAGTTCCTGGAGGACATCGCTGCGGTGCCGACCACCGACACCTCGCCCGAACGAACGGCGAAATTCATCAAGGACGAAATCGCCAAGTGGGCCCCGGTGATCCGGGCGGCTGGTGTGAAGATCGAGTAGCGCGCCGGCTTTGAACGCCTCAGGCCCGGCTATTTGTAACCGGGCGGGGGCGGCACGTTGGCCGGGGCCGGGGCAATCGGGACCTGCTGCGGCATCTGCGAGGGCAGCGGCTCGCTGCCCGGCGGGGCCACGATGTCGCTGGTCGACGCGACGCGGCCGGGCGCGACCTGGCCGGTGGAGCTGATGTAGTAGCCGGCGACGGCGTTGGAATTATCGCCTGCCGTCTTGGCCGGCACGTCGATCATGCCGATCCGTTCGCCCTGCGGGTCGACGCGGAAACCCTCGGCGTCGAGCGTGTAGCTCGCGTTGTCGACCCGCACGCCTCCCGGTTCGGTCCGGAAGGAAGCCGGCGTCTTGACGTCGACGTAGTCGGGTCGCGGCAGCACGTTGCTGCAACCTGCCAGTGCCAAGCCCACTATCGTCGCAGCACTCAAACATCTCGCAGCCATCGCGCCCCCTGTTCAGGGACGGGTCGACTGCGGGCTGATGATGTTGCCGTTGCGGTCGATCCGGTTCCCCTGGCCATCATAGCGGAAACCGTACTCGTCGCGGAAGGCCTGAACGCCCGCCGGCGGCGTGGTCGCGGCCGGCTCATAAGTCACCGGCGCCGGCGCATAGACGACCGGCGCGGGCGCATACCCCGGCGTCGTCGTATAGACAGTCGTCGATGGATAATAAGTACCCGGCGTCGACGTCACGACCGCCTGCTGGCTATAGCGGCGGGCCTCGATCTCGCGGCCGACACAGCGGTCGTAGGGCGCGCTGCCGACCGTCAGGCCGTACGAATAACAGGCATTCCGGGCATCCGCGTCGATGCGGGCCATGGCGTAGTCAGCCGGCATGCGGCCAACGGCGCGCGATTGGGCTTCACGCACGACGCAGCGATTGTAGGAATCGGTGCCGGGGTTGAAGCCGTAATCCAGGCAGGCCTGCTCGGCGCCGCTGCGGTAGGCCACGGGAACAGGAGCAGCGGCAGTGGTGGTATTCGAATAGCTGCAGGCAGTGGCAGACAGGCCCATAGCGGCCACGACAAAGAGCTTGGTCGGCGTCATCGCACCCTCCTCAAGGGGTAAATCTCCCCGGTGGAACGCGGGCGGATGGGGGAGGTTGCAGGCGACGCGCTAAATCAAGGCCGCCGTTCAGGCCGCCTTTTTCAACATGCTGTCGCGCAGTTCACGTCGCAGGATCTTTCCGACATTGGTCTTGGGCAGTTCGTTGCGGAACTCGATGTATTTCGGCCGCTTGTATCCGGTGAGATGCTGCTTGCAGTACTCGGCCAGAGCTTCCTTGGTGAGCGACGGATCCTTCTTCACGACGAACAGCATCACCGCCTCGCCGGAGCCGGTGTCGGGCACGCCGACCACGGCGCATTCCAGGACGCCCGGATGGCTTGCCACCACGGCCTCGATCTCGTTGGGAAAGATCTTGAAGCCCGAGACGATGATCATGTCCTTCTTACGATCGACGATCTTGATATAGCCGCGCGCATCCATCTCGCCGATGTCGCCCGATTTGAAGAAGCCGTCCGGCGTCATGACCAGGGCCGTCTCGTCCGGCCGCTGCCAGTAGCCCTGCATGACCTGCGGCCCGCGGATGGCGATCTCGCCAGCCTCGCCCAACGGCAGCTCCTGGCCATGGTCGTCGAGAAGCTTGATCTCGACATTGGGCAACGGCAGGCCGATCGATCCGGTATAGGCCTCCGAGTCGGTGGGGTTGCAGGTGACGCCAGCCGAGGTCTCGCTGAGGCCGTAGCCTTCGACGATCGGGCAGCCGGTAATGGCGAGCCATTTCTTGGCCACCGCTTCCTGCACCGCCATGCCGCCGCCGTTGGAGATGGCGAGCCCGGAGAAATCGAGCTTGGCGAAGTCGGGCTGGTTGGCGAGCCCGTTGAACAGCGTGTTGACCCCGGGAAAGATGTTGATGCGGTACTTGGCGAGCTCCTTGACCGTGCCCTTCATGTCGCGCGGATTGGGAATCAGGATGTTGAGCGCGCCGGTGCGCATGCCGAGCAGCCCGCAGGCGATGAAGGCGAAGACGTGATAGAGCGGCAGGGCGCAGACAATGGTGAACTGGCCGGTGAGCTGCTTGCGCTTGAGCCCGGGCTGCATCCATGCCTCGGAGGCGAGCAGGTTCGCCACGATCGTGCGGTGAAGCAAGGTGGCGCCCTTGGCCACGCCCGTGGTGCCGCCGGTATATTGCAGCACCGCCACGTCGTCGGGGCCGAGGTCGGGGCGCGCGAAAGCCATCGCGCGGCCGGCCGCGATCACGTCGTTGAATTTGAAATGCCCGGCCAGGGTGAAGGCCGGGATCATCTTGCGCAGGGTGCGCACCACGAAGTTCACGATCAGGCCCTTGGGAAATCCCAGCAGGTCACCCATCGAGGCCACGACGACATGCTTGACCGCTGTCTTGGCCTCGCCGGCGCGAAGCGCCTGCTCCAGGGTGCTGGCGAAATTCTCCAGCACGATCACGGCTTCGGCGCCGCAGTCCTCGAGCTGATGTTCGAGCTCGGGCGCCGTGTAGAGCGGATTGACGTTGACGGCAATGAAGCCCGCCCGCAGCACGGCCGCCACCGTGACGGGATACTGCAGCACGTTGGGCATCATGATCGCCACCCGCGCGCCGCGCCTGAGCCCCCTGCCCTGCAGCCAGGCGGCAAGTGCCTGGGAAAGCGTGTCGACCTCACCAAAGGTGATCGCCTTGTCCATGCAGACATAGGCCTTCTGGCCGTGATACTTGGCGAAGCTCTCCTCGAGCAAGGCTACGACACTGGGATAGACCGAGGGATCGATGTCCGACGGCACCCCGGGCGGATAGCTTTTGAGCCAGAACCGATCCATGCCCCCTCCCGCGAACGCGCTTTGGCATCAGTATAATCATGTCCGACTTTGAACGCTTCCACGTGATTGCCGATGGCCCGCGCGTCTGCGAAGCGGTCGTCGTGGCGTATGCGGCCTGCGGCTACGAACTCGTGGCCCTGCCGCTCGTATCGGTCGACGAGCGCGTGCGCTTCGTGCTTGCCACGATCGGCGCATGGAAAAGGCCCGTCCTCGCGGACGGGCCTTTGCCTCGAGGGGGCGTGAGGGCTTAGGCGGCAGCCTTGGTAAACTTCTCGATGCGCTCCTGCATCGGACGAACCGCCTCGTCGGCGGCCTTGCGCACGAAGGCGCCGAGATCCTGGGCCTGCGCCATGCGGGCCTCCAGGCGGCCGCGCCAGTACTTGGCCGAGACGTCGAACGCCTCGATCGGCGACTTGGCGGCGAGGAAATCGCGCACCGCGGCGAAGCTCGCGTCGGCGTCTTCCCTGGCGACCTCGAGCAGCTTGAGGCCGGCCTTGGTGGCGCCCTCGCGGGCCTGGGTCATCTGGCTGTTCAGCTCTTCCGTCGCCGTCTGCGCCGCCTTGCTGATCTGTTCGAAGCCCTCGGTCGCCTTGCGGACGCCGATCTGGGCAAACTCGCGGGCGCGCTCGGAGGCGGCCTTGGTGGTCTCGGTGGCATGCTCGATCACGTCGTCGAGCGCGGTATTGGTGGTGGTCATGGTCGGTTCCTGATGCGGTTGGGTGCGGGTGGATATGTACTGACCGGGCGTATATGTGATCGTTATGGTGCATTGCAACATGAATTTGTGCGATGCGAGAATAAAATACAATTATCTTTGTTTTTCAATTGATTAGCTTGCGGATTCAGAGGACAACTCGTCCAAGCAAAGAAGCCGAAGCGCTTTCGGGAGGACGCCATGGACCAGCAGCAGCTGTCGGGCATCGACGCCTCGTTCCTCTATCTCGAGACGCCCGAGACCCCGATGCACGTCGCGGGCCTGACCTACTTTCAGCTGCCCGAGGGACTCGAGGGCAGTTTCTATCAGCACTTCCGCCGCTTCTTCGAAAGCCGGCTGCATACCATCCCGATCTTCTCCAAGCGGCTGGCGCCGTCGCTCTACGACCTCGACCATCCCGGCTGGGTCGACGCCCATGACCTCGACCTCGACTACCATCTGCGCGAGACGGCCCTGCCCGCGCCCGGCACCGAGGCGCAACTCGAGGAAGTGATCGGCCGGCTGCACGCCAACACGCTCGATCGCAGCCGTCCGCTCTGGCAGTTCTACGTCATCACCGGCCTCGAAAACGGCCAGGGCGTTCTCTACTCGAAGGTTCATCATGCCGCGATCGACGGCGGGGCCGGCATGGCGATCAACAAGGCGCTGTACGACGTGACGGCTGAGCCGCGCGAGGTGGCGCCCCCGCCAACCAAAGCAGCCCCGTCCAAGCCGGCGCCCAGTTCGCCGACCGCGGTCGATCCGGTGAAGGGCATCGCCGACATCATGGGCAACATGATGCGCCAGCAATTGAAGATGTGGGAAACGGCACCCGCCATCATGAACGCCATGACCGACGCCTTCCTCGCCAAGCCGGGCGAGACGCCCAAGGCGCTCGGCACCCTGCAGAGCCTGCTCACCCAGTTGCCGACATTGGACGCGCCCCGGACGCCGTTCAACACCACCATCACCCGCGAGCGCAGCTATGCCGCGCGCACGATCTCGCTCGGCGACGCCAAGGCGATCGCCAAGGCAAGCGGCGCCAAGTTGAACGATGTGGTGATGGCGGTGTGCAGCGGCGCGCTCCGCCGCTACCTCCAGGAGAAGGACCAGCTGCCCCTGAAGCCTTTGATCGCAGGCGTGCCCATCAGCCTGCGCGAGCCCGGCGACACGCGGCAGAACAACCAGGTCTCGGGCATGCTCTGCCAGATCGCGACCGACATCGCCGATCCGGCGGAACGGCTCGCCGCTATCGTCAGATCCTCGTCGCAGGCCAAGCAGCTCGCCGGCACGTTCCGCGATGCCGTGCCGCAGGATTTCGCCTTCGTCGGCGCACCGATCCTGCTGCAGCTCGTCATGCTGGTCTATGGCCGCAGCGGCCTCGCCGATCGCCTGCCGATGCCGATGAACGTCTCGATCTCCAACGTGCCCGGTCCGCCGATGCCGCTCTACTGCGCCGGCGCCAAGGTGACGGCGCTGTATCCGGTGTCGATCGCGGCCCATGGGGCAGCCCTCAACATCACGGTGCAGAGCTACATGGACGCGCTCAATTTCGGCCTGACCGCCGATCGTCGCGCGGTGCCCGATGTCGGCCGTCTCGGCGACTATCTGGTCGAGGCGGCGGATGAGCTCAAGAAGGCGGTTGTGGCCGGTTGAAACCCTTTCGGCCAATTCCGATATGTGAGACCGTCGTGTGAACGGACACGTGCCAACGAACAAGGAAGCCAAATGACGGCTACGGCCCAGGCGTTGCGTCCCCCCTCGCGAACCTTGCTGCTGCTCGAAGGCCGTGCCTTGCAGGAGCTGGGCGCCTTCATGCTGCTGCGGCCGTGGCTTGCGGCCGCGGCGCGGGGCGACGGTCATCCGGTGCTTGTGCTGCCCGGTCTGCTGGCCAGCGATTTCTCGACCCAGCCGCTCAGGAGTTTCCTGAAGACGCAGGGCTATGCCGTGCACGGCTGGAAGCAGGGCCGCAATCTCGGCCTGCGCCCCGGCGTCGAGCCCGACATGCTGGACAGGGTCGAGGAACTCTACGACCGCCATGGCGGGCGCAAGCTCAGCCTGGTCGGCTGGAGCCTGGGCGGCATCTACGCGCGCCAGCTCGCCAAGCGCCTGCCCGGCAAGGTGCGCTGCGTGATCAGCCTGGGCAGCCCGTTCACCGGCAACCCCAAGGCAACCAACGCCTGGAAGGTCTACGAGTTCGCCTCCGGCCAAAGTGTCGAGGCCGGCGACGGCCACATCGCGGGGCCTCTCAGCGAACCGCCGCCGGTGCCGACCACCTCGATCTTCAGCCGCTCCGACGGCATCTGCGCCTGGCAGACCTGCGTCAACGAGGAGCGTGCCGAGGTCGAGAACATCGAGGTCTACGGCAGCCATTGCGGACTCGGCCACCATCCGGCCGCCGTCTATGCCGTTGCCGACCGGCTGGCCCAGCCCGAAGGCCAGTGGAAGAAATTCGACCGCTCCGGCTGGAGGAGCCTCGTGTTTCCGGACTGGCGGCGGAGCTAGCTACATTTTCTTCTCGACGCTGGCGCGGATCTCTTCGTAGGACTCCTTCATCCGGTCCTGCACGATCTTGAACGCTTCGGCGCTCGACTTCTGCACCAGCTCGGCGATATCGCGCGTGTTGGCGATCGCCGCCTCCATCGCCTTCTTCGCGAACTCGGACTGCTTGGCCATGATGTCCTGCGGGCTGCCGCCCGGCTTGTATTCCTGCACCATGGCAGTGACGTCCTTCACCGCCTGCTCGAAGATGTCGCGCTGCTTCCTGGCAATCTCGTTGGCGGCGCCTGCCATCGCCTGCCACGACTTGCTCATGGCCTCCAGGTTCTTCTGCTGATGCTCCATGATCTTCGTCATGTCGAACGGCGCGATCTTGAGCTGCTCGCCCAGGTTCTTGAACATGTCGGTGAAGTTCTGCTGTGCGTCGGCCATGCGAACCTCCTGTCGGTTAGGCGGCGAGCTTCAACCCCTGTTCCAGCGCATGCAAGGCCAAACCGGCCAGGCCGCCGATCAAAGCTCCGTTAAATCGGATGTATTGCAGATCTCGCCCCACGGTGAGCTCGATGCGACCGATCAGCATGTCGATGTCCCACGACTTGACCTGATCGGCGATGAAGCGCCCGACGCCGCTCTTCTGGCTTTGCACGAAGTCGGCAAGGACACGCACCATGCCGCGGTTGATCTCGGCGCGGATCGCCGGGTCGCGCGCGAGCTGGCCGCCGATATCGACCAGCATGGCCTCGAGCTGACGGCGGATCTGGCTGTCGGGCGCCCGCGAATCCTGCTCCAGAAAGGTGCGCAGGCTCTCCCAGGCGCCTTCGGCGATCGCGGCGATCTCGGGCCGCGCCAGCAGGTCGCGCTTGAGGCTCTCGGCGCGCCGCGCAAAGGCCTGCGAGCTGCGCAGCTGTTCGATGAATCCTGTCACGAAACTGTCGAACTCCAGGCGCAGCGGATGCTGGCGATCGGCTCGCGCGTCCTGGATGAAGCCGCTGGTGGACGCGACGATCTTGCGCAAGAGATAGGCATCGGCCCGGTAGAGGTTGAACAGCGCCGGCAGCTCCTTGCGGATCCTTTCGCGCAACGCCGCCAGCGTCTCCTCGTTGGTCAGGACCTTCTCCAGTGCGCCCAGAAGCTCGTCGAGCAGGCGCTGGTGCCGGCCCTTTTCGGTGACGGCGCTCAGCAGCCCCGCGGCCAGCGGCGCCAGCTCGACCCGCTGCAGCTCGGCCATGATGCGCTTGCCGATGAAGGCCTTCAGGCCGGACTGGTCAATGGCCCCCAGGGTCTGCGGCAGCAGCCGCAGCACGAAGTCCGCCAGAGCGGCGGCGCGTTCGGGCTCGACCAGCCAGTCCGCCACCAGGGCGGCAAAATCGACTTCGCCCAGTCGCTTCTCGACCGGCTCGGGCGCCAGGAAATTGGTCTCGATGAACTCGCCCAGCGTGTCGGCGATGCGCAGGTGGTTGCGCGGGATGATGGCCGTGTGCGGGATCGGCAGCCCGAGCGGCCGGCGGAACAGGGCGACCACGGCGTACCAGTCGGCAAGCCCGCCCACGGTCGCCGCCGCAGCGAAGGACGCAACGTAGCCCCAGGCCCAGTGCATCGGCTCGTAGTGCCGTGCCACCAGGAACAGCACGGCCGTGAAGGCCAGCAGCGCCGTTGCCGCCAGCTTGATGCGGCGCAGATCGCGGGCGCGCTCGGCGTCCCGGTTCGATGCTGGGGTCAGCTGCCCGCCCATACGTCGAGCACGTAGCGATTCTCGGCCGCGAGCGTCGCCACGCCGGGCTCGCCATATATCGCCGCCAGCGCGCGTTTCACGTCGGGCTCCATGCGTCCGCCGTCGCCGCAGACATAGACGATGGCGCCCTGTTCGATCAGGGCGCGCACGCGGTCGGCCTGGTCCTTTAGGAGATCTTGCACGTAGGTCTTCTTCCCGTCCTGGCGTGAGAAGGCGACATGCAGGTCGACGATGCCGGCGCGGGCGTGTTCTGCGAGCTCATCGGCATAGATGAAATCCTGCTCGGGATGACGACAGCCGAAGAACAGCATCGCCGGTCCGAGGCTCCGGCCTTGCGCCTTGAGAGCAGCGCGTTCGCGCAGGAAGCCGCGGAAGGGCGCCAGGCCCGTCCCCGGACCGATCATGACGATCGGCGCCGCCGGATCGACCGGCAGGCGGAAGCCCACCTTGGTCTCCTTGACGAAGGCCTGCAGCGTGGCGCCGGGCGCCTGGCGCGCCAGATGGCTGGTGCAGACGCCCTCATAGACTCCCGACCCCGAACGCGCCGGACCCTCGACCACGGCGGCGGTAACGGAGCAGCGCATGCCGTCGGCCAGCGGCGAGGACGAGATCGAATAATAGCGCGGCGTCATCAGCGGCAGCATTTCGAGGAAGGCGGCGAACGGCAGCTCGCACGCCGGATACTGCTCCAGCAGGTCGAGCACCGAGGTGCGCCTGGCCAGAATCTCTGAACGAAAATGCGCCTCATCCAGAAGCTGCTCGAGCTTGGGTCGCGTGAACGGACAGCGCGTGTGCTGCACCATGGTCTGGATCTGCTTGCGCGTCGCGGGAAGCTGCAACTCGACGAGATCCGACAGCAGGCGATGAACCGCGATCGCTTCGCCTACCGGCAGCGCCGCGCGCCGTCCTTCGGCCGCCGCCAGCATCACATGCGCGCCGGGCGCGAAGCCGAAGCGCCGGATCGCCCGCTCGACCAGCGCCGCGCCGTTTTGCGGCACGATGCTGAGATGATCGCCGGTGCGGTAGCTGATGCCGTCGGGCAGCAAGACCTCGATATGCCGCGTGCTGCGGCCCGACTTGGCGGCAGCCTGCAGCTCGCGGTTCACCAGCACGCGCATCGGCAGGGCGCCCGCGGCGCCGATCAGGAGATTGGCCGGCGGCTTGTCGACCGCCTGCACCTGGTAAAGCGGCTCGGGCGCCGCGACGCCGTCAGGTTCGAGCTTGACGCCGAGCTTTTCAGCCAGCGCTGGCAGCAGCGGTTCGTTCCACGCCTGGAAGTGGCCGTCGAGATCTTCCTTGGCGTCGCCTTCGCCGCGAGCGTAGATCCGTTCCGCGCCTTTTGCCGCCAGCAATTCATCGATCTGGCGCGGGATCGCCTGGTAGGTCGAGGCCCAGTCGCGATTGCCGCAGCCGAACACGGTGTAGCGCATGCCTTTCAGCGATCCGGGCTCCGCCTCGCACAGGCTCTTGAGGAAGGCGCCGGCATTGTCCGGTGGCCCGCCATTGTAGGAGGCGCAGACGATCGCCACCGCGCCCTCGGCCGGGAGCTTGCCTGCCCGATCGTCGAGGCTCGCAAGGGTCGTGGTGAAGCCCTGCGCCTCGCCCGCCTCGGCAATCGAGCGCGCCAGCTCCTCGGCGGTGCCCATGTTGGAGCCGAACAGAACCGTGAGCCCGGTGCCGTGGCTCGCTGCCTTTTTCTTCGGCGCGGCCTTCTTGGGCACGGACTTGGCCGTGATCGAGACGCCCGAACCGCGCACGACATCCGGCCGCAGCCGCACGCGCATCACCAGGCCCTCCGGCTTGATGGTGAGCGATTCCTTGATCTTGAGCTGGTAGCGTGTGTGGTCAACCAGCTGGAAGCGCTGCAGGATGAGGCCGAGCACCAGGGTCGCCTCGGTCATGGCGAACTGCCGGCCGATGCAGGCGCGCTGACCGTTGCCGAACGGCTTGTAGGCATGCGGCGGCATCTTGGCCTCGCGCTCGGGCGCGAAATTGTCGGGATTGAACACCTCGGCCTGCGGTCCCCACACCGACTTGTCGCGATGAAGCATAGCCGTCAGCACGGTGACGAAGGTGCGCTTGCGGAGCTTGTATTTGCCGCCGATCGTCTCGTGCTGGTAGGGATAGAGCCCGAAGGCGGGCGCCGTCGGCCACAGCCGCAGCGACTCCTTCAGGATCTGGCCGATATAGACGAGCTGGTTGACTTGGCTCGCGCTGGGCCGGGCGTTGATGTCGCGACCCAGCACGCGGTCGACCTCCTCATAGGCCTTCTGCATCACATGCGGATTGTTGAGCAGGAAATAGACCGCGAACGACAGCATCCCGCTCGTGGTCTCGTGGCCGGCGATCAGGAAAGTGTTCATCTGGTAGCGGATGTTGACGTCGTCGAGCCGCTCGCCGCTCTGCTTGTCGATGCCGCTCAGCATGAACCCCAGCAGGTCGGGCTTGGCCTGGTCTTCCGCCGGGACTTCGCGGCGTTCGCGGATGATGCGGTCGGCGATGCCGTTCATGAAGCCGACATCCTGCTCGAGCTTGCGGCGGCTCTTGCGCTGGGTGATGTCCTCGAGCGGCAGGCCGCGCATCTTCATCACCGCTTCGAGCGCCCGCACCAGCGATTCGACATAGGGATGGTTGTCGCTGCGGTAGAACGAGTTGAAGCGGTAGTTGAAGCCGCACAACCCGATCGTGTCGAGGGTGAGCGCGGTCATGTCGCGCACCACGTCGATCTCCTCGTCGGCGTTCAGCCGCTCCCACTTGGTGACGAGCTGCTGGGCGATGTCGAGCATGCCCTCGTGGTAGGTCTGCATCATGCGATGCGCGAAGGTCGGCAGCAGGATGTTGTGCGCCTTCTGCCAATTGGGCTCCTGCGTCTCGGCGGTGAACAGCGCATCGCCGCCCAGCATGCGCACCCGGCGCAGCGAGCCGCGCACCGCCTTGTCGAAGCGCTTCTCGTCGCACAGCTCGGCCACCAGGTCGGCGCCCGAGACGACGACCAGCGGCGTGCCCATCATGTCGAGCCAGAAGATCGGCCCCTGCTCGCGCGCGATGCGCATCAGGTCCTGGACCGGCGCGCCGCCGTCGACCGTGAGCATGTTGCCCAGCACCGGCGTGCGCGGCGGGTGCGGAATCGGATGCAGCTTGTTGCGCGCCATGGGGCGGCGATCCTCCCTGTCTTGCCCCCGATACTGCCCCGCCACGCCGCAACGCGAAAGCCGCCAGCGGCGCGGCGCTGGGCGCGGCTGATTCTGTCGTATAGTCGGCCGACGCACTCATCGCGGGAGGAAACAGTGAAGGTCGGATTCATCGGCGTCGGCAACATGGGCGGCCCCATGTGCCGCAACATCGTCAAGAAGAGCAACCACCAGGTGACGGTGTTCGACCTGAACGCGGCCGCGGTGAAGAGCTGCACCGATCTCGGCGCCACCGCCGCCAAGTCGGTGGCCGACGTCACCAAGGGCGCCGACGTGGTGATGACCTCGCTGCCCATGCCCAAGGATGTCGAGGCGGTGGCCCTGGGCGAGGGCGGCATCCTGGCCAGCATCGGCAAGGGCCAGACCTACATCGACCTCAGCACCAACGCGCCCTCGATGGTGAAGAAGATCGGTGCTGCCATGGCGGCCAAGGGCATCGCCATGCTCGATGCGCCGGTGAGCGGCGGCACGGTGGGCGCCGAGGCCGCCACCATCGCCATCATGGTGGGCGGCGACAAGAAGGTGTTCGACGACGCGCTGCCGGTGCTGCAGTCGTTCAGCGCCAATGTGATCCATATGGGCGAGCTGGGCACCGGCACCGTGGCCAAGCTGGTCAACAACATGTTGTCCTTCTGCAACATGGCCGCGCTGAGCGAGGGCATGATGCTGGGCACCAGCGCGGGCCTCGACCCGGACAAGCTGCTGCACGTGATCGCCAACGCCAGCGGCAATTCGAACGCGGTGAAGAACTTCACGCTGCGCGCGCTGCAGGGCAAATATTCGCCGCCGTCCTTTGCCCTCAACCTGGCCTACAAGGACCTGCATCTGGCGCTCGAGCTGGGCGACGAGCTCGGCGTGCCGCTGTCCCAGGGCTCGGCGACCCACAACCTGCAGCGCCTGGCGCGCGGCATGGGATTCGGCCCCGACGACAGCTCCTCCGTCCTGCGCGTCTACGAGGCGATGCTGGGCCGCAAGGTCAAGCCGCTTGCGTCATAGGTCCAGCCCATATCTCTTCAGCCAGGCCGGGTCCGGATCGAAACCCAGGCCGGGACCGGTCGGGACACTGAGGTCGGGCTGCCAGCGCGTGAACCCGCTGTCGCCGTACATGTCCATGTGAGGCTCGGCCTCGATGACCGCGAAGTAGGCGACCTCTTTCATTGCGGCCAGGATGTGCAGGGTGGCGAGCGCGGCCGGTCCGATGAACGGCGTATGCGGCGCGATCGCAACGCCAAGCGAGGCGAGCAACGCCACTGCGCGCCGGGCTTCCGACACGCCGCCGATCATGCAGATGTCAGGCTGCAGGACGCCGACCGAAGGTGCCCTGGCGTAGACCGCAAGCTGCTCGGCCGAGCCGAGATCAGCGCCCAAGCCGACCGTGACCCGGGGAAACGGCGGCGCCTCGAGCAGGGCTTCCGGCGGCCACGCCGGATCTTCCAGGAACAGGAGATCGAGCGCCTGCCAGCGCGCGAGATGGACCTGGACGTCGGCCATCGTGTGGGCGTTGTTGCAGTCGGCGACGAACGGGATTTGCAGGCCCGCGACCCTCCGCGCCGCTTCGATGACATCGAGGTCGAACTCGTGGACCTTGACTGCGGAGACCCTGGCGTCCAACGCCTGCGCGATGCGCGCCGAGACCTTCGCGGTGTCGTTGTATCGGTCGAGGCTCGCCATCACCGGCACGCGGCTGCGCTGCGCGCCGCCAAGCAGGGTGGAGAGCGAGCGCCCCGTCGCCTTGCCGGCAATATCCCAAAGCGCCATGTCGACCGCGGCCAGGGCGTTGAGATTGGTGCCGGCGCGGCCGAACGAGGCCAGGCGAAGCCGGGCGTCCACGTTCAGGCGCTCTCTTTGCTCCACGGATTTGCCCAGGAAGAGCGGCGCGATGGCGTCGCCGATCGCCGCGATCAGGCTGCGCTGCAAGGCCGGGCGAAGGCACAGGCACTCGCCGTAGCCGACCAGCCCGGACCGGACCGTCACCTTGCACAGCACCAGATACAGCGCATCGCTCGCCGCCGGTCTGTTGATGGGAAGCCGCAGGGCGATAGGGTCGATGCGATCGATGATCATGGCCCCCCAATTAACGTCTTTTGCTGGAAGCGCGCCATGATTCTTGCATAGGCTGTCGTGCTGCCATTCGGAACAGAAAGGAACACCTCGTGAGCCCTCCGCCGATCGATGAAGCTGAACTCGGGGCAATGCTTGCCCGGGCCGGCCTGACGCTCACGCCCGAGCAGGTGAAGGCCATCCTGCCCGGCGCCGCGATCTTCCGGGACATGATCGCGCGCGTGAACGCGCCGCTGCCGCGCGAAGCCGAGCCGGCGCTGACCTTCGACGTGGAGCAGGGCTGATGTCGGCGATCCTGACCATCGCCGAAGCCGCCCGGCGCATCGCCGCCAGGCAACTCTCCCCGGTCGAGCTCGCCAAGACCCATCTCGATCGCATCCGCCGCCTCGATCCGCAGCTGAATGCGTTCCTGCTGGTGACCGAAGAACGCGCGCTGGCGGATGCCAGGGCCGCTGAAGCGCGGCAGATGTCGGGCGGGTTGCGCGGCAGGCTCGACGGCATCCCGATCGCGCACAAGGACATCTACAGCACCGCCGGGATCCGCACGACGGCGCATTCCAAGCTGCTGGAGCACAACGTGCCCACGCGCGATGCCCATACCGTGAAGAAGTGGGCGGACGCGGGCACGGTCATGCTGGGCAAGCTGGCGACGCATGAGTTCGCCTTCGGCGGGCCGTCCTTCGACCTGCCCTGGCCGCCGGCGCGCAACCCGTGGAACCGGGACCGCTTCACCGCAGGATCGTCCTCAGGCACCGGGGCGGCCGTGGCTGCGGGTCTCATCCTGGGCGGAACCGGGTCCGACACCGGCGGATCGATCCGCGGACCGGCGGCGCTCTGCGGCATCGCCGGCATCAAGCCGACTTATGGTCTGTCCAGCCGGGCGGGAATCCTGCCGCTTGCCTTCTCGCTCGATCACGCCGGCCCGATGGCCTGGACGGCGGAAGATTGCGGGCTGCTGCTGCAGGGCATGGCCGGTCCCGATCCCGAGGACCCGGCCAGCGTCGATCGGCCGGTGCCGGATTTCACGGCCGAGCTCGGCAAGGGCGTGAAGGGGCTGCGCATCGGCGTGGTCCGGCATTTCTTCGAGCGCGACCATCGCGCGTCGGACGCCACGCGCGCCGGCATCGACGCGGCCCTGGATTTCTACGCCAAGGAAGGGGCCGAGGTCCGCGACATCACCCTGTCCCCGGCCGCGGATTACCACGCGGTCGGTTATCTGCTCATGGTCACCGAGGCGTTCGCGCTGCACGGCCCGTGGATGCGCGAGCGCTTCATGGATTACGGCGAACTGTTCCGCGATCGCGTCAGCCTTGCCGCCACCGTCAGCGGTCCGGACATGATCCAAGCCACGCGGCGGCGCCGCCTGCTGTGCCGGGAAATGGCGGCGGCGATGGAAAATCTCGACGTCATCGTCAGCGCCTCCCAACCCGGCGAGGCGCCCCGCATCGACAGCGTGCCGAAATGGGCCAACATGGAGAAGCCGTCCTTCACCATGCCGTTCAATGTCACGGGTTTTCCAGCCATCAGCATCTGTACCGGCTTCGGCGAGGGCGGCCTTCCCGTAGCGATGCAGTTGGCCGGCAAGCCGTTCACCGAGCCGACACTGTTGCGGGCCGCACATGCCTATGAAACCGCGATGCCGTGGCGCGCGCGGCGTCCGGCGATGGCCGGCTGACACGCTGATGGGCGCGCGGCCCCGCAAAGATCCACGATCGCCACTCTTGCCAGCGGTCGCTCAAATGGTCACCGTCGGCAGGCGGGGTCTACCATGGATCGACAAATGACCTATGCGACGAGACTGGTAGTTGCGCTGCTGAGCCTGGCGTTGACGCTTTCCCCGCCCACGGCGCGGGCGGCGGACTCCGTCGATCTGCTGCTGGTGCTTGCTGCCGACGTTTCGCGAAGCGTGACCGAAGCCAAATTCAGGCTTCAGCGCGAGGGCGCCGCCGCCGCCATCTCGGATCCCGAAGTGCTGCGGGCCATCACATCCGGCCCGAACCGGCGCATTGCCGTGTGTTTCCTCGAATGGGCGACCACAGGCATGCAGAATGTCGTGGTCGACTGGACGTTGATCGAGGACGACGCTTCCGCGCACAGCTTCGGCGACAGGCTGGTCGAGATGCCACGATCATTCGCCGGCAGCACCTCGATCAGCAGCGCCATCGACTTCTCGGTGACCCAGCTCGAGCGCGCGTCGTTCACGTCGAATCGCCGTGTCATCGACATCTCCGGTGACGGCAACAACAACTCCGGCCGTCCCGTCACCGACGCCCGCGACGACGCCGTCGGCAAGGGCATCACCATCAACGGTCTGGTCATCCTGACGCCGCTCGGGGAATCGTTCCGCCCGGAGCACACGCATCCGCCGGGCGGCCTCGAAAAATACTTCCAGGACAACGTCGTCGGCGGTTTCGGCTCATTCACCGTTGTGGCCGAAGGACATGAGTCATTCGGTCGAGCCCTGACGAAGAAGCTGATCGCGGAGATCGCCGGTCTGCCTGGCCCTCAGCTCGCGGCCGCGCCTGTTCTGCCTTAGCGGCTGTCGTACAGCCCTATGACGATCGCCTCCAGCGCCAGGAAGAAGGCGAACAGCACGATTCCCACGCCGCACAGCAGCAGGATGGCGGCGAGCAGGAGCGCGGTCTCGAAGTTGTTGGCCGAGAACAGGATGATGTAGCCCAACCCGGTCTGCGCGGTGATGAACTCGCCCAGCACCACGCCGATCACCGCGAAGGTGACGCCGATGCGCAGGCCGCTGAAGATGTGCGGCAGGGCAAAGGGGAATTTCACCGCCGCGAAGGTCTGCAGCCGCGACATCATCAGGCTGCGACAGAGGCGTTCGTAGCTGGGCGGTGCTGCCTGCAGGCCGGTGATGGTCGCCACCACGACGGGGAAGAAGGCGATGAAGACCGAGAAGATCACGTTGGCGGCAAAGCCGGTGCCGAACCACAGCAGGAACACCGGCGCCAGCGCCACCTTGGGGATGAGCTGGAAGAAGACGATGGTGGGATAGACCGCCTGCATCAAGGGGCGCGAGTAGGAGACGGCGGCGCCCAGCGCGATGCCGAGCGCCGCGGCCAGGAAAATGCCGGCGACGGCGCCCCAGAAGGTGGGCTGCGCCTGCTCCAGCAGGACGCCGAGCGAGCGGACGAACGTGTCGAACACCTTGCTGGGCGCCGGCAGGAGCCGCGCGCTCAGCGTGCCGCCGCGGCTGAGCGCTTCCCAGCCGCCCAGCAGCAGGATGGCCAGCACCAGGGGCGGCGCGATCAGCCGCGCCGTATCGCGGCCGAGACCGGCAAGGTCGCGCCAGGGAGGCCGCGCCAGCGACAGGCCGATGTCGGTCATTCGCCGTGCCACTTGCGCACCGCCAGCTCGCCCGCATGCACCGCGCCGTAGCAGACGAGGCCCACGAGGCAGAGAACGGTGATGGCGGCCAGGATGATGTCGGTGCGCAGCAGGGCGGCGCTTTGCAGGATCAGGAAGCCCAGCCCCTCGGACGAGGAGATGAACTCGGCCACGATGACGCCGATCACGGCGAGCGTTATGGCGATCTTGAGGCCGGCGAACAGATAGGGTGTCGAGGCGGGCAATCGGACCAGCCAGAAGGTCCGCCACGGCGTGGCGATGAGGCCGCGGCACAGCCGGACCAGCGAGCGATCGGTCGATTCGAGGCCGGCCATCATGGCGATGAAGATCGGGAAGAAGCCGATGAAGGCGGCGATGGTGAGCCGCGACGGCCAGCCGATGCCGACCCAGACGATGAACAGCGGCGTCCAGGCGATTTTCGGCACCAGCTGGATGACGACGATCAGAGGATAGATCGCATCGCGCAGCAGCCGGCTGAAGCTCAGCAGCGAGGCAAGGCCGACGCCGAACAAGGCCGCCAGTGCAAAACCCGCCAGCGTGTCGCGCACGGTGGGCACCGTCTGCTGCCAGATCATGGCGGAATTGTCCCTGAGCGCCACGAAGATGTCTGACGGTGCGGGCAGGATCACCTTGGGATAGCCGAAGATCACGACCAGCGCCTGCCACGTCAGCAACAGGGCCGCGGCGAAGGCCGTCGGCAAGAGCAGCGGGCGCAGGCGTTCTTGCCGGAGCGCGGGCCTCCAGGCCCGCTCATGTCTTCGTATCGACAATGAAGATGCGGACCTGGAGGTCCGCGCTCCGGCAAGAGGATGAGGCGAGTTGAAAGCCATCACTGCGGCGTGTGCTGGATCTTGCCGCGCAGATGGCCGCAGATCTCGTTGAACTCGACCGTCTCGCCGATCTCCAGGCCGCGCGGCCGGGCGAAGGGGATGCGGATATCCTCGATGATGCGGCCGGGCCGCCGGCTCATCACCAGCACGCGGTCGGCGAGATAGACGGCTTCGCGGATCGAATGGGTGACGAACAGCGCGGTGCGGTGATGCTCTTCCCACATCTTCATCAGCACCAGGTTCATCTCGTCGCGCGTGATGGCGTCGAGCGCGCTGAACGGCTCGTCCATCAGCAGCAGGTCGGGCTCGTAGACCAGCGCGCGGCAGATCGCGACCCGCTGGCGCATGCCGCCGGAGAGCTGGCGCGGCTTGTGATGGTGGAAGCCGCCGAGGCCGACCTGGTCGAGCAGGGTGGCGGCCCGCGCCCGCGTCGGCCCATCGGCCGGCCCGACCGCCCGCTTGGCGGCGAGGAAGGGAAACAGCACGTTGTCGAGCGCGCTCTTCCACGGCAGCAAGGTCGGATCCTGGAACATGATGCCGGTCTCGGCGCGCGGTTGGGTGAGGGCGTGCCCGGCGACGCCGATCGTGCCCTGGCTTGGCGCGTCGAGGCCGGCGATCATCATCAGGAGCGTGCTCTTGCCGCAGCCCGACGGGCCCAGCAGGGCCACGAACTCGCCGGCCTTGATGGCGAACGAGCTGGGCGCCACCGCTTCGACCTGCTGGCGGCTGCCCTCGTTATAGACCTTGCGCACCCGGTCGACGACGACGTAGTCCGCGCCGGCCGCCGCGACGCCACCAGGGGATGCGACGACCGGTCGTACCACGCGCAGGGCCGCGGCCGGGATGCTCATCCGAGTGGGCTCATCCCAGCGCGTACTTGGCCGACGCCGACTTGGCCTTCGCCCATTCGGCGTCGCTGAGCTTGAGCTTGCCGACGAATTCGTTGGTGTAGAGCGCGGCGGGATCGGGCTTCTTGTCGCCCGCCGCGCCGGCATTCTCGAAGATCAGGTCGGTCATCTTGGCGTAGACCGCCGGATCGGCGTAACCCACGCCCTTGTCCATCGCTTCTTTCGAGACGTAGTTGGCGGCCCACACGCCCATGCCGATCTCGAGCTGCTCCTTGGCGGTCGAGGCGAGCTTCATCTCGGGCACTTCCTTGAACAGGATCTCGATCGTCTCCGCCGGATTGAGCAGCGCGAACTTCACGCCTTCGGCGAGGCCCAGGGTCATCGCCTCGCACAGCGCCTTCTCCTTGGTGAAGTACTCGTTCGTGGTGGTGAGCGAGTGGGCGTAGAAGGGCAGGCCGTACTTGCTGTAGAGGAAGACGCGTGGATTGATGCCGGCCGCCATGATCTTGGGCAGGGCGCTGGCGACGAAGCAGGTGATGGCGTCGCACTGCTTGTCGATCAGCGCCACCTCGCGCACCTTGCTGTCGAGCGAGACCGACTGGATGTCGGCCATGGTGAGGCCGACATTCTTGAGGAAGGGCGGCAGGAAGGGATATTCGCCCGAGGTCAGGGTCGAGCCGACCTTCTTGCCCTTGAGGTCGGCCGGCGCCTTGATCGGCGATTCCGGCCGCACCGCGACGCCCATCGTGGTGTCGTAGTTGAAGCAGCCGAGCGACAGCAGCGGCAGGCCCTTGACCGCCTGCTGGATCGAATTGGGCGCGGCGGGGATGCCGAACTCGTACTTGCCCTGGGCGATCGCCTGGGTCGCCGCGGCCGAGCCGGTGCCCTTCTCGATGACGACGTCGATGCCGGCCTTGGTCCAGAACTGCTTGGCGGCGTAGGACCAGATGTTGGCGCCTTCGGGCAGCCAGCCCAGGGTATATTTCACCGTCACTTTCTTCTGCGCGTAGACCTTCTTGGGCGCGAAGCCCGTCCCGGCGACGAGCGCGCCCGCGCCGGCCGCGGCGACAAAAGTCCGGCGGGACAGCCGATTTCGGTCGGTGGCTCGAGTCTTGTCGACGTTCTTGCACATATGTCCTCCGCTTCGCCGCAACGGGCTCCCCAAAGGGCCGATCACGCAACATGCATGCCAAGAATCGGTGAATTAGAGGGCCGGCCATGTATGCTAGGCTCGCCCAACGGCACCGGAGCATTGCCATGCAGGCACAGCAGCAACCGATCCTGATCAAATGCTACGCCGGGTCCCGTCTGTACGACCCCGCGGCAGCCCGCTACGTGACGCTCGAGCAGCTTCGACGTTGGCAGGCCGAGGGCGTTTCATTCGCCGTGATCGACGCCAGGACGGGTGCGGATATAAGGCGCGTCCTCCTTGCGTAGGAACGGCGGCCGCTGCTGGCACATGGCTTGCTGATTGCCATTCCATGAATGCAGGCGACATCACGGCCCTCGAAGCCCGGGTCCGGCGGGACATCGAGATGACGGCGCATCCGCGCATGGACTGGATGGAACCCCGGTCGTACCGGGGCAAGCCGGCGCTCGACGTGCTGATCGTGGGCGGTGGCCAATCCGGTCTCTGCATCGCCTTCGCGCTGATCCGCGACCGCGTGCGCAACATCCTGGTGATCGACCGCGCGCCGCAGGGCCGGGAAGGGATCTGGGCCGGTTTCGCCCGCATGCCGACCTTGCGCAGCCCCAAGGATCAGACAGGCCCCGACCTCGGCATCCCCAGCCTCACCTTCGAGGCATGGTACGACGCGGCGTACGGCGCGGGGAGCTTCGCCGGTCTTGGCCTGATCCCGACCGGTGCATGGCACGACTATCTGCAATGGTACCGTCGCGTGCTGGCGCTGCCGGTGCGCAACGGCGTTGCCGCGACGGCGATCGCGCCGGGCCAGCTTGACGATGGCGGGCGCTGCCTGCTGGTGACGCTGTCGACGGGCGAGGTGCTGGCGGCGCGCAAGCTGGTGCTGGCCACCGGCCAGGACGGCACCGGCGAATGGTGGATGCCCGACTTCGTGCGCGCCCTGCCGGCCGACCGCCGCGCCCACACCTGCGAGACCATCGACTTCGAGCGGCTGCGCGGCCGCACCGTGGCCGTGCTGGGCGTCGGCGCCTCGGCGATGGACAATGCCGCCGTGGCGCTCGAGCACGGCGCGGTGGTGCATGTCTTCTGCCGCCGCCCGGAGCCGGGCGTGGTGCAGCGCTATCGCTGGCTGACCTTCGCCGGATTCCTGAAGCATATCGGCGAGATGCCGGACGAGTGGCGCTGGCGGGTGATGGGCAACATCATGCGCGCCCGCGAGGGTTTCCCGGCCGACACTTATCAGCGCGTGCTGGCGTTTCCCGACTTCACCATGGAGCTTGGCCGTCCGTGGACCGACGCGCGCATGGAGGACGGCCGCATCCGGATCGACACGCCGCGCGGGCCGTTCCCTGCCGACTATGTGATCTGCGGTACCGGCATCCGCCAGGACGTGCGGCTGCGGCCCGAACTGGCGTCGTTCGCCGACAAGATTGCGCTGTGGCGCCACCGCTACACGCCGCCGGCGGGCGAGGAAGATGCGCTGCTCGCGGCCTATCCTTATCTCGGTCCCGACTACGCCTTCCTCGAGCGCACGCCGGGCGAGGCGCCGTGGCTGGCCGACATCCATCTGTTCGGCATCGGCTCGACCCTGAGCTTCGGGCCGTCAGGCAGCAGCATCAACGCCATGACCGCCGCCGTGCCCAAGGTGGCGGCGGGCGTCACGCGCGGCCTGTTCGCCGGCGACCTGCAGCGGCACTGGCAGTCGCTGCTGGCCTACGACGTCAAGCAGGTCGAGTTGGACTGGAGCCGGATGGCGACGGGTTAGGGGGAAGCATGGACACAGTCACCGTGAATCGCAGTCGGACCGGCAAGCTCCGCCCGCCCGTGGTCGAGGCCTTGCTGGCGGAAGTGGCCGCGCTGGACGAGACGGCTGCGCAGGAGAGGATGCTGCCGGCCGGCTGCTACACCGCGCCGGAATTCTTCGCCTTCGAACAGGCCGAAGTGTTCAGCCGCAGCTGGATCTGCGTCGGCAGGATCGAGCAGGTGGCCGAGGCGGGCGCCTGCCTGGCGACGGAGGTCGCCGGCGAGCCGGTGCTCGTCGTACGCGGCGAGGACGGCACCATCCGGGCGCTCAGCGCCATCTGCCAGCACCGTGGCGAGATCATTCCGTGCCCGGAGAAGGGCAAGGCCATCCGCTGCCCGCTCCACTTCTGGACCTACGATCTCGAGGGCCGGCTGGCCGGCGCGCCGCGCATGGGCGACGCCGGCGCGGTGCAGAAGCTGCGCCAGACCGTGCGGCTGCCGACGCTCCGCCTGGAGCTCTGGCATGGCTTCATTTTCGTCAACCTCGACGCGCAGGCGGCGCCGCTCGCGCCGAGCCTCGCCAAGCTCGAGCCGTTGTGGGCGGGCTACGAAGCGACCGGGCTGAAAGCCTTGCCGCCGGCGATGAGCGACACGCCGCTGCCGTGGAACTGGAAGGTGCAGGTCGAGAATTTCACCGACGCCTACCATCCGGAATACGTGCATATCGGCACCCACGACTTTGCCCCCAGCGTCATGGAAGGCGACGGCGTGCGCTTCACCGAGATGAAGCCGGGCGACAATGCGATCGTGCGTTCGGTGCCGATGCGCACGCCCGACGGCGGCATGATGAAGGACGGCTGGGGCCCGGAGGCGGCCTTTCCCGCCATCGCCACCCTGCCGGCCGAGCAGCGCCGGCGCATCACCTTCGCCATGCTGCCGCCCAGCCTGACCATGATGTTCGCGCCGGGCACGGTGGCCTACACGCTGATCCGGCCAACCGGCGTCGTGGCGACCTACGCCGGATCGGACCGCGTCACCTACGGCGGCTGGCTGCTGCCGCAAAGCACGCTCGACCTTCCCGATTTCATCGAGCGCTGCAAGGCGGTGAGCCAGGGCGGCTCGAAGATCTGGGCGCAGGACGTGCCGATCAATGTCGGCATGCAGGCGGCGAAACATTCGCGGTTCCTGCCCGGCGGCACCTACGGCCCGTTGGAGACCACGCTGCAGCAGTTCAACGTCTGGCTGCTCAACGCCTACCGCCGCGCCATGGCGGGGTGAGGTCTACGCCGCCTGCTTGTTCTGCTGCGAGGGATGCTCGCCGGCGATCTTGAGGAAATTCTCCAGGATCTTGTGCCCGTGCTCGGAGGCGATGCTCTCGGGGTGGAACTGCACGCCGTGAATGGGCAGCGACTTGTGGCGCAGGCCCATGACGATGTCGCCGGTCTCGGCGGTGACCTCGAGCTCGCCCGGAAAGCCGGCGCGATCGACGATCAGCGAATGATAACGGGTCGCCTGGAAGGGCGAGGGCACGTCCTCGAACACGCTCTGGCCCCTGTGCTGGATGCCGGAAAGCTTGCCGTGCATGGGGATGGGCGCGCGCACCACCTTGCCGCCGAACACCTGGCCGATCGCCTGATGGCCGAGGCAGACGCCGAACAGCGGCACCTGGGCCTTGGCCGCCGCCCGCACGAGGTCCATGCAGATGCCGGCTTCGTTGGGCGTGCAAGGACCGGGTGAAAGCACGATGCCTGCAGGCTTGAGCGCCATCGCCGCGTCGACCGTGATCTGGTCGTTGCGATGCACGGCGCAGCGCGCCCCGAGGTCGCCCAGGAAGTGGACGAGGTTGTAGGTGAAGCTGTCGTAGTTATCGATCAGGAGCAGCATCTCGCACGTGTCCCGCTGATTGGCTGGAAGCGCCGCCACATATCAGCTTTTTGCCTCCGCCTTTTCAAGGCAGATCCCGCGCTCGTCGAAGTAGCGCTGCACGGCGTCGGCCGCGCCCGATGTGTCGGCGAGGGCCACATACGTGTCCGGCCGCAGCAGATAGAGCGCGTCCCTGGCAAGGCCGGCTTCGCCATGCTGCGGTCGCCATTCAAAAATATGAAGCGGCACATCGTGTTCCCGACACCAGGCCGTCAACGTCGCGGGCGCGGTGCCATAGACATGGATCTGCCACGTCATCGCCACCAGCGGACGGTAGTTATCCGCTCCCTCGATGGCGACCCACGGCAGACGGTCGCCGCCCCGGACGTCGCCCGCTTCTCCTGCGCTCAGGGGGCCGTGGCGATAGTTCAGCATGACCTGCGACACCGTCCGAAACATCCACTCTCGCCACGGCTGGAATTTCGCCAAAGCCGGAATCACCACCGGCACAATCCGCATGCGGATGATGTCGGCCAGCCTCCCCTCGGCCGTCGCCAGCGTGAATACCCGATCCGTCGTCTTGACCAGCTTGCGCGCGAAGGCGATGCGCTCGACCTCGTAGCTGTCGAGCAATTTGTCCGGCGCGACGCCGGCAAGCACGGCCTTCAGCTTCCAGGCGAGATTGATCGCATCGCCTATGCCGGTGTTCATGCCCTGGCCGCCGGCAGGGCTATGGATATGCGCCGAGTCGCCCAGCAGGAAGGCACGGCCGTCGCGGAAATGCTCCGCCACGCGATGATGAACGTGATAGGTCGAGAACCAGTTTACCTTTTCGATCTTGACCTTGAGATTCTCGATAATGCGACCGCTGACATTTTCGAATTTGAGTGTATCGGCGTGATCGGCGCGCTCGTCGCGCACCGTCCCGATGAGACGGGCGCGCCCGCTGCCGGCAAGGGGAAACACAGCCAGAAAGTCGGCCTCGTCGAGATCGGCATGCAGTTCACCGTCGATCGCCGGGCCCGACGCCTCGACGTCCGCGACATAGAAAATCTGTCGATAGGTGGCACCCGGATAGTCGACGTCCATTGTCTGCCGCACGATAGAGCGCGCGCCGTCGCAGCCGGCGATGTAGGCAGCCGCGCACTCCTCAGGTCGGCCGTCGACGGCGCGCAGACGGGCGACGATGCGCTCACCTTCGTCGGCATAACCGAGAAGTTCCGTTTGCCGTTTGACCGAGACGCCCATCGCTTCCAGCCGCGCAATCAGCAGCCGCTCATGCTCGTCCTGCGGAAAGATTTGCAGGAATGGGTAAGCCGTCAGATCGGCGCCGACCTCCTCGAAGGAAATGCGCGCCCGCGGATCGCCTTTGACCCAAAAGCGCACGGCGGGAACCTTGTGGCCGCGGGCCCGCACGAAATCGGCGAGGTCGAGCTGGCGATAAAGTTCGAGGGTCCGCGCATGAACGGCGAGCGCGCGGGAGGTCGTGCCGGGCTCGGCGGTCTTGTCGATGATGCGTACTTTGACCCCGAGCTTGGTCAGCCAGAGCGCCAGGACCAGGCCGGTTGGCCCGGCGCCGACGATCAGGACATCGCAGCGGCTCATGCCTTCCTCCATCCTCGCACGCTTCATCGGGAATTGGCTCGCACTGTAGGTGAGGCTGCCGGCGCCGGCATTCAACAGAAGCGGGGAGCCACCCATCTACCCTGGCAGCGAATGCAGCCGGCGAGTGCCAACGCGGCGACCCCAAATCTTCACCAGAAATGCGATTGGAAAGGCGTGCATGGACGCGCCGGGAAGCCTACGTTGTGCTTCCACGAGGGGAGTTTCGGTGGATCATCCGCAGACGGGGAAGGAACCCGGGCTACTGGCACGTCAGGTGGAGGTGCTCGAGCTGATTGCGTGCGATTCGACCCTCGAGACGGTTCTCGAAAAAATCTGCCGGATGGCGGAGGAGTTCGTGCCGGGCAGCCTGGCCGGCGTGACCATCCTCGATCGTGCCGGACACACGTTCGAAGGCTGCGTGATGCCCTCGGCGCCGAGTTTCGCCGCGGCGATCGCCGGCATCGAGGTCGGCCCGCCGCATGCCGGGACCTGTGCCGCCGCCGTCTATCGCGGCACGCCGGTGAGCAGCACCGACGCGGCGGCGGACGAGCGCTTCGATCCCGTGTGGCGGCGGCTCAATGCCGATCACGGCGTGCGCTGCATCCAGTCGCGGCCGGTGACATCGGCGGACGGCCGCGCGTTGGGAAGCTTCTTCATCGCCTTCACGGCCGAGGCGCCCGCGCCGTGGCCCGAGGACATCGAGGCGGCCTGCGCACGGCTCGCCGGCTTCGCCCTGGAGCGCCATCGCAAGGAGGAGCGCAACCGCCTGATTGCCGGCGAGATGCAGCACCGGCTGAAGAACCTGTTCGCGTCGGTGCTGTCGATTGCCGCGCAGACGTCGCAAAGCGGGCAGGCTTCCGCGGAATTCATGAAGGCCTTCGAGGGTCGGGTGCTGGCGCTGGCCGCCGCGCACGATCTCCTGTCGCAGGATGAGGCCGCGGATCTGGCGGAACTCGTGCATCGCATCGTCGCTCCGTTCGCCGGCGCGGCCGATGCGATCGAGGTCGCCGGCAAGCCCTTCAAGGTGGCGCCATCCTCGGTGGTGCCGTTCAGCCTGGTGCTGCACGAGCTTGCGACCAACGCCGCGAAGTATGGCGCGCTTTCGGCCGCCCAGGGCAGGGCGCGGATCTCGTGGAAGTACTACCGCACGGAAAGCGGCGAACGGCGGTTCAAGTTCAAGTGGGAGGAGAGCGGCGGTCCCAGCGTCGCGCCGCCGCGGCGCAGCGGCTTCGGCACGATCCTGATGAAGCGGGCGTTCGCCGACGTCGATGCCCAGTCGCGGTTGACCCACGCGCCGGAAGGCCTGCGCTACAAGATCGACGCGCCGGTGAGCGGTCGATTGGGACGGCTTCACGAAGGCACGGCAGCCCCTCCCGACGTCGCAGCCGACTAGCGAAGCGATAGATTGCGTTTTCGTTGCACGACGAAGACGTAAAAGTTACATCGGTCGGACCCCTCTGCGCTGACGGCGCCGAAAGCCGGCTGAATGGTCGTCGAACCCCTGGTCGTCGCGCTGTTGCTGATGGCAGCGCTGATGCACGCGTCGTGGAACGCCATCCTGAAGTCCGATCAGTCGGACCGGATGGCGACCTTCGGCGTCATCATGACCACCGGCATGGTGATGGGGCTGGTCGCCGTGCCGTTCCTGCCGTGGATCGAGCCGGCGGCGTGGAAGTACCTCGCGGCCTCGGTCGCGATCCACGTCCTCTACTACACGTTCCTGCTCAAGGCCTATTCCTACGGCGACTTGAGCCACACCTATCCGATCGCCCGCGGGCTGGGACCGCTCCTGGTGGCGCTGGTGTCGGGTCGCTTCATCGGCGAGCATCTGCGGCCGCAGGACATCCTGGGTGTCCTGTTGCTGAGCTTCGGCCTGATCGCGCTCGCCATGCCGCTGCGCAACGTCGTGCCGCGGCCGGGCAGCCGGCATGGCCTGGCGACGCTGTTCGCCGTGCTGACGGGCTTCACGATCGCCGCCTACATCATCGCCGACGGGCTGGGCGTGCGCAGCGCCGGGCCGACGTTCCAGCACCGCCTGTCCTACATCGCCTGGCTCTGCGTCGTCGAAGGGCCGTGGCTGCTGGCGCTGGCGATCGTGTTGCGGCCCGGTACCGTGTGGAAGCATCTGCGGCGCACTTGGTGGCGCGGCGCGATCGGCGGCGTCATCGCCAATGTGGGTTACGGAATTGCGATCTACGCCTTGGTGCTGGGGCCGATGGCGCATGTCGCGGCGTTGCGTGAAACATCCGTGTTGTTCGGCGCCCTGATGGGCACGCTGCTGCTGGGCGAGCCGTTCGGCGCGCGCCGCGTGGCCGCGGCTGCGGTGATCGTCGTCGGCCTCGTGCTGATGAACGGCCCTCAGCTCATTTGATCGGCCGCACCTCGACGTCGAGCCGCGCCAGGCGCGCGAGCAGCCGGCGCCGGCCGGCGATCGGCCACCAGCCGTAGAGGAACACGTCGATCGGCCCCCACAAGGCCACCCAGCCGGCAATCAGGAACCCCTCGGCGAGAACGCGCGACACGGCGGATCCCCACGACGCCAGCAGCTCGCGAGCGCACAGGCAGATCACCAGGAAGCCGAGGCCGATCACCAGGCTGATGCGGCCGCGCCGCCATTCGGCGCGCAGGCGCCGATGCTCGACCCTCTCGCGCAAGGCGAAGTGGTTGCGGATCGATTGGGCGATTTGGTCGGCCTCCGGCCGTACCAGTTCGGAGTCGGGCAGCATGATCACCAGCCGCATCTCCCGGCCGCCGAGATCCTCGGCGGAGCCGACGATGTAGTCTTCCGCGGCCGCATCGAGTTCCTTTTCGTGGAAGGGCGCGGGATCGAGCGAATTGTAGAGTCGCGATATCTGGTCAAGGCGCAACTCGACTGCGACGGCTTCGACCTTGTCCGCGACGGGCTTCGCTGTCATGGCTTCGACTCGATTGTCGGCGATGAGACGAAGCCATGTCCACCCGCAACCTCGACAAGATGATGGCGCCACGGTCGGTCGTGGCGATCGGCGCCAGCGCGCGGCCCGGCTCGGTCGGTGCGGCGGTGACGCGCAACCTGCTGGCCGGCAGCTTCACGGGCGACATCCATCTGGTCAACATCAAGGGCGGCACGATCGAGGGCCGGCCGGTGCTGAAGAGCCTGGCCGAGTTGCGCGAACCCGCCGATCTGGCGGTCGTCATGACGCCGGCCGAGACGGTGCCGCGCCTGATCGTCGAGCTGGGCGAGCGCGGCACCAAGGTGGCCGTCGTCGTCACCGCGGGTGCCGGCGACGGCGCCACGGCGCGCGAGGACAACGCGCGCTGGCGCCGGCGCATCCTGCGCGCCGCGCGGCCGCATCTGCTCAGGGTCGTGGGGCCCAACTGCATCGGCTACGCCGTGCCGCGGCTTGGCCTCAACGCGAGCTTCGGGCCGGGCGGGCTCAAGGCCGGCCGCCTCGCCGCGGTGGCGCAGTCGGGCGCGGTGCTGGCGGGCCTCGCCGACTGGGGCGCGGCACAGAACATCGGCTTCTCGCACCTGATCTCGATGGGCGACATGACCGACGTCGATTTCGGCGACGTCCTGGACATGCTGGCGCGCGACTACGAGACGCGCGCCATCCTGATGTATGTCGAAGGCATCACCCAGGCCCGCAAGTTCATGTCGGCGGCCCGCGGCGTCGCCCGGCTGAAGCCGGTGATCGTCCTGAAGGCGGGCCGTCACGCCGCGGCGGCCAAGGCCGCGGCGTCGCATACTGGCGCGATGGCGGGCTCGGCCGCGGTCTATGACGCGGCCTTCGCGCGCGCCGGCCTGGTGCGGGTGACGGGGCTGGGCGAGCTGTTCGACGCGGCCGAGACGCTGGGCCACGGCGTCACGCCGCGCAACGAGCGGCTGGCCATCCTGACCAACGGCGGCGGGGTCGGCGTCATCGCCACCGACCTGTTGATGGACGAGGGTGGCGAGCTCGCGGCGCTGCTGCCCCGCACGATCGCGCAGCTCGACCAGCACCTGCCGCGCGCCTGGTCGCATGCCAATCCGGTCGACATCGCGGGCGACGCCGACGGCGCGCGCTACGCGGCGGCGGTCGATGCGCTGGCCGACGATCGCGGCGTGGGCGCGGTGCTGGCGATGAACGTGCCGACGGCGCTCACCTCGCCGGTCGAGGCGGCGCGCGCCGTAGCGGCGGCGCCGGGCGCCAAGGTCGTGCCGCTGATCGGCTGCTGGATCGGCGGGCCGCAAGCGCAGGCCGGGCGCCAGGTGCTGCACGACGCCGGCATCCCGGCCTACGACACGCCGCTGCGCGCCGTGCGCGGCTTCATGCACATCGTGCAGTACCGTCGCGGCCAGCGCGCCCTGCAGCGCACCCCGCCCTCAGTGCCCGAGACGCGCTCGGACACGCACCTGGTGCAGGCCATCGTGCGGGGCGCGCTAGCCGACAAGCGCGAGGTCCTGACCGAACCGGAATCCAAGCGGGTGCTGGCGGCCTACGGCGTTCCTGTCGTGCCGACAGAGGTCGTGCTCGATGCCGCCGAGGCCGTGGCGGCGGCGATGCGCATCGGCTTTCCGGTTGCGGTCAAGGTGCTGTCGCGCGAGATCACCCACAAGACCGACGTGGGCGGCGTCGAGCTCGAGCTCGGTTCGGAGCAGGCCGTCGCCGATGCCGTGCGCGCCATGACCGACAAGGTCTGCAATGCCGCGCCCGGCGCGCGCATCGACGGCTTCGTGGTCCAGCCGATGATCAAGCGGCCTCAGGCGGTCGAGCTGATCCTGGGCGCGGCCGAGGATCCGGTGTTCGGGCCGATCCTGCTGGTCGGCCATGGCGGCGTCGCCGCCGAGGTGATCGACGACAAGGCGCTGGCGCTGCCGCCGCTCGACCCGGTGCTGGCCGAGGATGCGCTTAGCCGCACCAGGGTCGATCGCCTGCTGCGCGGCTATCGCGACCGGCCGCCGGCTGCGCGGGACGCCGTCTGCGACGTCCTGGTGCGGCTGTCGCAGCTCATCGCCGACGTGGGCGAGATCGCCGAGCTCGACATCAATCCGTTGCTGGCCGACGCCGACGGCGTGATCGCGCTCGACGCGCGCATCGTGGTCGCCGTGCCCGCGGGGCGGGAGCGCGGGGCGCGTTTTGCCATCCGGCCCTATCCGGTCGAGCTCGAAACCGAGGTCAGCCATCGCGACGAGCGGCTTTTCATCCGGCCGATCCGGCCCGACGACGAGCCGCTGCTTCAGGCTTTCACCAAGAGGATGACTCCGGAGGACATGCGCTTGCGCTTCTTCGGGCCGCTGCGCGAGCTTAGCCACGAGATGGCCGCGCGGCTGACCCAGATCGACTACGACCGCGAGATGGCGTTCCTGCTGCTCGACGGCCAGGCGCTTTTGGGCGTCGGCCGCCTCGCCGCCGATCCCGACTTCGAGCAGGCGGAGTTCGCGCTGGTCGTCGCATCCGACCGCCAGGGCCACGGCTACGGCCGACTGCTGCTGGAACACGTGCTGCACTACGCCAAGGCGCGCGGCGTCACACGTGTGGTGGGCCACGTGCTGCGCGAGAACGACAAGATGCTCGACCTCGCCAAGCGTCTGGGGTTCGTGCGCGAAAGCGGACGCGCCGGCGAGTCCGACATTCGCGTCGTGAAGCCCATGGCGTCGCTGTAACCCGCTCTGTAACTATTGTTTTGGCGGCCGCTCTGAACTGAGGCAAAAGAAAGGCGGCGGGCCAAGGCGTTAAGGCTGAAAGTTGAGATGGCGTCGAGGAAGAACAGAAGCAGGAAGGCGAACAGAAGGAGTCCGAAGGCGGCTCCGACGCTGCGCGAGCGGCTGCAACGACGCCTTGACGCCGTTGTCGCAGGGCTCGCCGCCCACCGCTGGCACGCGATCGTCGGCGGCTTGGTGCTGCTGTTCGTGGCCAGCCTGTTCGGCGGCTATTGGATCGCCGAACGGCTCGAATCGGGCGACCGCGACCGGCTGGCGCGCGACACGCTGGAGGAGATGAAGCGCAACACGCCCGGCGAACCGGCGGCGAAATACGCGCGCATCGAGGACCTGCCCGGCCTGCCGACCTACACCGATTCGGAACCGGGTCACCCGCGCCCGACGCTCGACGAGAAGCCACGCGCCGCCAAACCGCAGCAGCTCGCCGCCGTCGCCCCCAATGCACAAAATCCTGGCGCGGAGACCTGGCGCAAAAACGCCGTGCCGTTCGCCGACCTCAACAGCCGGCCGCTGGTCGCCATCGTGATCGACGATGTCGGCATCGACCGGCCGCGTTCGAAGCGTGCCTGGGAACTGCCTGGACCGCTCACCATGTCGTTCCTGCCCTATGCCAAGGACCTGCGCGAGCAGGCGCGCGCGGCGCGGGCGAGGGGCCACGAGCTCATGCTGCATCTGCCGATGGAACCCGCCGGCCGCGCCGATCCCGGCCCCAACGCGCTCCTGGTGTCGCTGAGCGACGCCGAGATCAAGCAGCGCACGGCGGCGGCGCTCGACAGCTTCGACGGTTATGTCGGCGTCAACAACCACATGGGCAGCCGCTTCACCACCTTCCGGCCGGGCATGGAGACGGTGCTGCGCCAGTTCAAGGGACGCGGCCTGATGTTCCTCGATTCGCGCACCACGGCGCAGTCGGTCGGCGATCAGGTGGCGCAGGAGATGGGCGTGCCCTCGATCGTGCGCCACGTCTTCCTCGACGACGACGAGTCGCTCGACTCGGTGCGGCGCAAGCTCGCCGAAGCGGAAGCCGTGGCGCGCCGCCAGGGCTTCGTAGTGGCGATCGGCCATCCGCATGAGGCCACCTTGCAGGCCATCGGCGAATGGCTGCCTGGTCTGCAGGCCAAGGGCATGGCCCTGGCGCCGGCGACGGCCGTGTTGCGCAAGCGTAACGGGTGGGATTGAGTCAGTCTTGGGAGGAAACAGACGTGCGTTACGCGAAGAAGGCAATGATCGTCGCCCCGCAGCCCGAGCCCACCGAAGCCGGCGCCGACGTGCTGCGCGAGGGTGGCAACGCCGTCGATGCCGGCATCGCCTGCGCACTGGTGCAGGGCGTGGTCGATCCCTTGATGTGCGGCATCGCCGGGTTCGGCAGTTGCGGCATCTACATGCCGGGCAAGAAGTTCCACGGCTATATCGACGCCCATTCGCCGGCGCCGCTGGGCGCGCGGCCCGACATGTGGGCCAACCTGATCGAGAGCGAGGCGCGCGACGGCTACGGCTTCATCCTGAAGGGCAGGGTGAACGACATCGGCTACAAATCGATCTGCGCGCCGGCAAACCTCAAGATGTATTTCGAGGCGCACCAGGCGCACGGCAGCCTGCCGTGGTCGCGCATCGTCGAGCCGGCCATCGCCTGGGCGGAAAGCGGCTGGACGGTGCGGCCGCACGTTCACTACTGGTGGTCCGACGACGGCGCCTTCGGCCGCGCGCCCAATCATGAGCGCACCGGCTTCACCGCCGCCGCCCGCGCGCTCTATTGCCGGCCCGACGGCACGCCCAAGCGGGTGGGCGATCGCGTCGTCAATCGTGACTATGCCCAGACCCTGCGCGCCATCGCCAAAGGCGGTGCCGACGTCTTCTACTCGGGCGAGATCGCGCAAGCGATCGCTGAGGACATGAAGAAGAACGACGCGTTGCTCTCGATCGAAGACCTGAAGGCCTGGAAGCCGGTGAGAAACCCGCCGCTGTGGGGCGACTATCGCGGCTACAAGGTTTCGACCAACCAGCCGCCGGGCGGCGGCGTGATGCTGCTCGAGATGCTGAACATCCTGGAGAATTTCGACCTCTCGGGTATCGAGCACAATTCGACGGAGTATGTCCGCATCGTGAGCGAAGCGATGAAGCGGGCCACCATCGACAAGGACGCCCATGTCGGCGACCCCAAGTTCGTGGCCGTGCCGGTCGATCAGTTGACCTCGAAAGCCTATGCCAAGCAGATGGCGGGGGAGATCGTGCGCGGCGTGAAGGCCGCCGTGCCGCGCTTCAATTCGGGGGCGGTCTCCAAGGACACCACGCACATCTCGGTGCTCGACAAGGACGGCAACTGCTTCTCGATGACCCATTCGCTCGGCATGCCGTCGGGCGTCGTCACGCCGGGGCTGGGCTTCATGTACAACGGCTGCATGGGCGTGTTCGACCCGCGGCCGGGCCGCGCCGGATCGATCGCGCCGGGCAAGGCGCGCTTCAGCTCGGTCGTGCCCTCGATCATCTTCAAGGACGGCAAACCGCATCTCATCATCGGCGCGCCGGGCGCCACGCAGATCGCCATGGGCGTGCTGCACGTGGTGCTGAACGCGCTCGACTTCGACATGACCATGGTCGAGGCGGTGAGCGCACCGCGCTTCTCGGCGACCTCCGACACGATCGACGTCTCCAACCGCATCCAATGGAAGGTCGAGCGCGAGCTGCAGGGGCAGGGCTATCCGGTGGTGCGCAGCCCCTACACCTTCGGCTTCGCCGCGGTCCACGCCATCCGCGTGCACGAGGACGGCCTGGATGGCGGCGCCGACCCGGGGCACGACGGCGTGGTGATCGCGGTCTAGCTGGAGTGGCGCGCCCCAGCAAATCAAACCGGCATCGTCCGCTTCTGGTGCGCCCGGCCGACCTTGGCCGATTCGGGATTGTGGCCGGAGATGACCCGCACGCCCTCGTCGAGGCTGGCGCAGATCTTGTCGGGGGTGGCGCCTTCCAGGAAGGCCAGCTTGTTCCATTTGCAGGAAGCAAAGACCCGGCCGCGGGCTTCCTCCATGACCGGCGGGTAGGGGCGGCGCTGCAGAGCCGTGTAACCCAGCGACAGACCCAGATCACCCGGTCCCAGCTCGGCAAACCCCAATCCAGGCACCGCCAAGATTTCCTCGCAATGGGCGACGCCAGGTGGGCTTTCGATCTTTACACCGAGCAGAAGTTCGCCTTGCGGATTGAGCGGCCACGGCTCGCAGCGGGCGAAATACTCTTGCTGATCAATGCCCCAGACCGGAGCCGCGGTCGGTTCCGAGCCGCGGCCGCGCGTGCCGTGACCGATCTTGTCGGCGCCTGCTTTGTGATGCGGGAAGCGGCAGGCGCGGACGAACTCCTTCACCGCGTCGGCCGATTCGGCCTGGCAGAGCAGGATGCCGTGCACGCCGCGCGCCAGGATCTGGCGGAACTGCCAGGCATTGAAGGCGACATTGGGCCCGTCGATGCCGTTGACTGGCGCCTCGACGATGATGGCGGGCGTGCGGTGGCCGGAATTGGTCGGTCCGCCATCGACCAGGCCGCGCATGTATTCGGCGAGCGCCGTCATGTCGAAGGCGCCGTGCTCCATGCCGACATTGATGTAGTCGGCCCAGGTCTTGGCGTCCTGGCGGCCCTGCTCGTAGGTCAGCACGTGGCCGGTATGCGGGCCGTCGTAGTAGATCGCCTGGTCGGCTTCCAGCAACTCGATGGCGCGGTTGATGCGCTTGGCCATGGGCGTTTCCTCCGTTTTCTTGCGGCCAGCATAGCCGTAGAGTGGCGCCCGGCCGCGTCAAAAATTCGACGGAGAGGAAACCATGATCAAGTTCTATTACAACACCGCGCCCAACCCGACCAAGGTGGCGCTGGGCCTGGAAGAAATGGGCCTGCCCTACGAACTCGTGCCGGTCGACACGCGCAAGGGCGAACAGCACACGGCTTCGTTCCTGGCGATCAATCCCAACGCCAAGGTGCCCGCCATCGTCGATGACGGCGTCACGGTGTTCGACAGCAACGCCATCCTGCTCTACCTGGCGGAAAAGACCGGGAAGTTCCTGCCCGGCACGTCGCTGGCGGCGCGGGGCGAGATGTTCTCCTGGCTGATGTTCGTGGCGTCGGGCATCGGCCCCTATTCGGGCCAGGCCGTGCATTTCCGCAATTTCGCCCCCGAACCCAAGGACTATGCGGTCAATCGCTACACCTTCGAGGCGCAGCGCCACTGGGGCATCCTGGAAGCGCGCCTGGGCAAGCACCGCTATATGTGCGGCGATGCCTACACCATCGTCGACATGGCGGTGTGGGGCTGGTCGCGCCTGCTGCCCAACGTGCTGGGGCCGGATGCCGCCAAGCAGCTGCCCAACCTGCAGCGTCACCTCGCCGAGATCAGCGCCCGCCCGGCCGCCGTGCGCGCCCTGGCGCTCAAGGACAAGCACGCCTTCAAGACGGAGATGGACGAGACCGCCCGCCTGGCGATGTTCCCGCATCTTGCGAAGAAGGTCGCCTGACCCCGGCGGTGCTTGGCATCTTCGACCTGCGCGAGCGGCCGCAGTACACGGCCGCCGTCGTAGGGAGAATCTGGCAGGCGTTCTGGCAGCACAAGGGAACGCCGCTCGCTTAGATCAGCGATGGTCTCGACGCTCTCCTGAAGGCGGACGGCGCCCTGCGTTGCAGAACTTTTACACGGCACGCGGCTACACCAGCGGATTCCGCTCGGGGTGACAGTTACGACCGATCGCATCCGGCATGAACAAATTTAGGCATGGCCGGCTGGCTGCCATCCCCCAACTGGGGGAATGGTCTTCAGGCTTTCACCGTGCTTCGGTGCCCTTAACGTGACAATGTCTGGAATAGACATTTCTGTGCCGATGCCGTTTCATGCGCGAATTGATGAGAACCTTTAGCGCAGGCCTGAGATTTGCCGGGCCGCTGGCACAAACGGCCACGCTGGGAGTGCTGCATGACACCATCTCATCCGATCGTCTTCCTCGTCGACGTGGACAACACGCTGGTCGACAATGACGGGATCCAACAGGATCTGAAAGACCATCTCGAGCGCACCTATGGTCTCGCGGCTCGCGAACGCTATTGGCGGATTCTGGAGGATCTGTTCACGGAGCTGGGCTATCGCGACTACATCGGCGCCCTTCAGCGCTTCCGCGTCGAACACCCGCGCGAGGTGGAGCTGCTGTCGATGTCGTCATTTCTCATGGATTACCCCTTCGCCGACCGGCTCTACCCGGGCGCCCTCGAGGTGCTGAAGCGGCTGCGCGGCCTTGGCCCGACCGTGATCCTGTCGGATGGTGATGTCGTCTTTCAGCCGCGCAAGGTCGAGCACGCGGGCATAGCCGATGTCGTGGACGGACACGTGCTGATCTACATCCATAAGGAAGAGGCCCTGGATGACGTCGAGCGGCGCTATCCGGCCGAGCATTACGTTCTTGTGGACGACAAGCTCCGTATCCTGGACGCGGTCAAGCAAATCTGGGGAGAGCGCGTGACGACCGTGTTTCCGCGCCAGGGCCAATATGCTCACGATGCGAAATTGCTCAGCGCGTTGCCGCCGGCGGATGTAACGATCGAGCGTATCGGCGACTTGCTCCATTATGACTTGCCGCGGCTACGAACGGCGCCGCACGCCCTTGCCTCAAGCCCAAAGGTGACAGGATGAAACCAACCAGGAAGCTTCACGATCTCGGCCAGAGCCTGTGGCTCGACAACATCACCCGCGAGCTGCTGAACAGCGGCACGCTCAAACGCTACATCGACGAGCTCTCGGTGACGGGCCTCACCTCGAATCCCACGATCTTCGATCATGCGATCAAGAACAGCGCGATCTATGACGGCGACATAGCCAGCACGGCGTCCGCCGCCAAGTCGGGAGAGGACCTGTTCTTCGGCCTCGCCCTGGCCGACCTGACCCGCGCCGCCGACCTGTTCCAGTCCGTCTTCGCCCGCACCGACGGCGTGGACGGCTGGGTGTCGCTCGAGGTCTCGCCCGTTCTCGCCCATGACACCAAGAGCACCCTGGCGGCTGCGCTCGGTCTTCACAAGCGTGCCGGCAAGCCCAACCTCTTCATCAAGATTCCCGGCACGCCGGAAGGCCTGCCGGCCATCGAGGAGGCGATCTTCGCGGGCGTTCCGGTGAACGTCACGCTGCTGTTCTCGCGCGAGCAATATGTCGCCGCGGCCGACGCCTATCTGCGCGGTGTCGAACGGCGCATCGCGGCGGGGCTCAACCCGGCGGTCGCCTCGGTTGCCTCGCTCTTCGTCAGCCGCTGGGATGTCGCGATCGCCGGCAAGGTTCCCGCCGAGCTCACCAACCGGCTCGGCATCGCGATCGGCCAGCGCGCCTACAAGGCCTATCGCGCGCTGCTCGACTCGGCGCGTTTCCAGCGCCTCGCCAATTCGGGCGCCCGCGCCCAGCGCCTGCTGTGGGCCAGCACCGGCACCAAGGACCCCAAGGCTTCCGACAGCCTTTATGTGAAGGCGCTCGCCGCGCCTTTCACGGTCAACACCATGCCGGAGGCCACGCTTCTGGCCTATGGCGATCACGGCGAGGTCGGCGAAACGCTGGCGCCGGACGGCGGCGACTGCGAGGCGGTCCTTGCCAGCTTCGGCAAGGCCGGTATCGACATCGACGCGCTCGCCGCCCGGCTCCAGGACGAGGGCGCATCGTCCTTCGTCAAGTCCTGGGAAGACCTGATGGCGCGCATCGATTCCAAGCGCACCGCGATGCGCAAGGCGAGCTGACCCCAGTCTCGAGCAGACGAACTCGAGCAGACGAATTCGGTGAGGAAACGATCGATGGCTGCATCGGCTTTGCGCACGCGCCCGGCCTGGGCGTCACTGAAGAACCACTACCAGAAGATGAGGCGTGTCCACCTCAGGCAGCTCTTCGACAAGGATCGCGAGCGCGGCGAGAGGATGGCGGTCGAGGCCACGGGCATCTATTTCGACTATTCCAAGAACCGGATCACCGACGAAACCCTGGGATTGCTGCTTCAGCTTGCCGGCGAGGCGGGACTGCGCGACCGCATCGACGCGATGTTCCGCGGCGACAAGATCAACGTCTCGGAAAAGCGCGCGGTGCTTCACGTCGCGCTGCGCGCGCCGCGCGGCGCATCCATCCTGCACGACGGCCAGAACGTGGTGCCCGAGGTCCATGCCGTCCTGGACAAGATGGCGGCTTTCGCCGATCGGCTGCGCGGCGGCGCCTGGACGGGGCATACCGGCAAGCGCATCCGCAACGTGATCAATATCGGCATCGGCGGATCCGACCTCGGCCCCGTCATGGCCTACGAAGCGCTCAGGCACTACAGCAAGCGGGACATGACCTTCCGCTTCGTCTCCAATGTCGACGGCACGGACTTCGCCGAGGCGGTGCACGATCTCGATCCGGCGGAGACATTGTTCATCGTCTCCTCCAAGACCTTCACCACGCTCGAGACCATGACCAACGCGCATACCGCGCGTGACTGGCTGCTGGCCGGCCTGAAAGGCGAGGCCGCCGCCACGGCCAAGCATTTCGTCGCCGTTTCCACCAATGCGGAGGAGGTGGCGAAGTTCGGCATCGACACGGCCAACATGTTCGGCTTCTGGGATTGGGTCGGCGGACGCTATTCCATGGATTCGGCCATCGGCCTTTCCACCATGCTCGCCATCGGGCCGGACAATTTCCGCGCCATGCTAGACGGCTTCCATGAGATGGACGAGCACTTCCGCACCGCGCCCTTCGAGCGCAACCTGCCGGTGCTGATGGGGCTGCTCTCCATCTGGTACAACGATTTCTTCGGCGCCCAGACCGTGGCCGTGCTGCCGTACGAGCAGTACCTCAAGCGCTTTCCGGCCTATCTCCAGCAGCTCACCATGGAGAGCAACGGCAAGCATGTGACCTGGGACGGCGTCGCCGTGGATTACGACACCGGGCCGATCTACTGGGGCGAGCCGGGGACCAACGGCCAGCATTCCTTCTATCAGCTGATCCATCAGGGCACGCGGCTCATACCGTGCGACTTCATCGCCTTCGGCCGGACCCTCAACCCGCTCGGCCACCATCACGACATGCTGCTGGCCAATGTCTTCGCCCAGACGGAGGCGCTGGCCTTCGGCAAGACCGTCCGGCAGGTCAAGGCGGAAGGCACGCCCGACTGGCTCGTGCCGCATCGGCTGTTCGAGGGCAATCGTCCATCGAACACGCTCCTGCTGGACGACGCTTTGACGCCGGCTACGCTCGGCAAGCTGGTCGCGCTCTACGAGCACAGCGTCTTCACCCAGGGCACGATCTGGCAGGTCGATTCGTTCGACCAGTGGGGTGTGGAGCTGGGCAAGGCGCTCGCCCAGCGGATCATCCCCGAGCTGGAAGGTGCCTCGGAAACCAAGCTCGAGCATGACAGCTCGACCAACGCGCTGATCCGGCGCTATCGCAAGCTCAAGGGCGCTGGCTGAGGCCGGCCGGCGCCCGGCAAGCGGGCCCGGTCGGAACATTTTTTTCGGGATAGAGGGCTAGCACATGCAACTGGGAATGATCGGCCTTGGCCGTATGGGAGCGAACATGGTGCGCCGCCTCTTGAAGGGCGGCCATCAATGCGTCGTGTTCGACATGTCCGCAAAGGCGGTGGCGGAGCTGGTGAAGGAGAAGGCCGTCGGCAGCGCTTCGCTGGCGGAGTTCACCAAGGGCCTGGCGAAGCCGCGCGCGGTCTGGCTGATGGTGCCGGCCGGCGTGGTCGACAAGACCATCGCCGATCTGCTGCCCCATCTCGAGAGCGGCGATATCCTGATCGACGGCGGCAATTCCTATTACATCGACGACATCCGCCGGGCCAAGGAGCTCGCGCCCAAGGGCATCCACTATGTCGATGTCGGCACCAGCGGCGGCGTCTGGGGCCTCGAGCGCGGCTATTGCATGATGATCGGCGGCGAACCCGCTGTGGTGAAGCGTCTCGACCCGATCTTCGCCACCCTGGCGCCGGGCCCCGGCGACATTCCGCGCACGCCGGGACGCGAGAAGGCCGGCGGAACGTCCGAGCAGGGCTATCTGCATTGTGGGCCGAATGGCGCCGGCCATTTCGTCAAGATGGTGCACAACGGCATCGAGTACGGCGTGATGGCGGCCTATGCCGAGGGGCTGGCCGTGCTCAAGGCGGCCAACATCGGCAAGAAGACCGGGGTGGTCGATGCGGAAACCACGCCGCTGCGCGACCCCGAGCACTATCAATACGACCTCAACCTGCCGGACATCACCGAGCTGTGGCGGCGCGGCAGCGTGATCGCGTCGTGGCTGCTCGACCTCCAGGCGGCGGCCCTGATCAAGGATCCCGCCTTGTCGAAGTTCGGCGGACGGGTATCGGATTCCGGCGAAGGCCGCTGGACGATCAAGGCCGCCATCGACGAGGGCGTGCCGGCCCATGTGTTGTCCTCGGCGCTCTACGAGAGGTTCAGCTCGCGCGGCGAGGCGGATTTCGCCAACAAGCTGCTCTCGGCCATGCGCTACGAGTTCGGCGGCCATATCGAAAAGCCGGCCGGGTCATAGCCTAGCGCAGCGCGGATGCAGGAACCGGAGGCGAGCATGACCAAGGACGAGCTCGATCAACTGGCGATCAACACGATCCGCACGCTCACCATCGACGCGATCCAGCAGGCGAACTCGGGCCATCCCGGCGCGCCGATGGCGCTTGCGCCGTTGGTCTATACGCTATGGAACCGCGTCATGCGCTTCGATCCGAAGGACCCGATCTGGCCGAATCGCGACCGCTTCATTCTGTCGAACGGCCATGCCTCGATGCTGCTGTGGTCGGTCCTGCATCTCACCGGCACCCAGGCGGTCAACGCCGAGTACGAGCGCCTGGGCAAGCCGTCGGTCACGCTCGACGACATCCGCCACTTCCGCCAGCTCAACAGCAAGGCGCCGGGACACCCGGAATATCATTGGGTGTCCGGCGTCGAGACGACGAGCGGTCCGCTGGGGCAGGGAGTCGCCACCAGCGTCGGCATGGCGATCGCCCGGAAGTGGCTGGCCAGCCGCTACAATCGGCCTGGCTTCGACATGTTCGCCTATGACATCTATGCGGTTTGCGGCGACGGCTGCCTGATGGAAGGAGTGGCTTCGGAGGCGGCCTCGCTGGCCGGCCATCTCGGCCTCGACGATCTGTGCTGGATCTACGACAACAACCACATCACCATCGAAGGCAACACGCGGATCACCTTCACCGAGGATGTCGCGACGCGCTTCCTCGCCTATCAATGGAACGTGCTGCGGGTCGGCGACGCCAATGATCTCCAGCGGATCGAGGATGCGCTCGCGGTCTTCCGGAACACCAAGGGGCGGCCGACGCTAATCGTCCTGGATAGCCACATCGGCTATGGCTCCCCGCACAAGGTCGATACTGCCGCAATCCATGGCGAACCCTTGGGCGAGGAGGAGGTCCGCCTCACCAAGCGTGCCTATGGCTGGCCGGAGAATGCCAAGTTCCTGGTACCCGATGGCGTCCTGGAACAGTTTGACGCGGGGATCGGCGCGCGCGGCGCCGACGCACGGCGCCGCTGGGAGACGCTTTTCGCGTCCTACCGCGAGAAATTCCCCGAGCTCGCCGCTGAGATCGAGCAGATGCAGCGGCGCGAGCTGCCCGCGGGATGGGATCGCAACCTGCCGAGCTATTCACCGGATCCCAAGGGCATCGCCGGCCGCGACGCCTCGGGCGAGGTGCTGAACGTGCTCGCCCAGAACATTCCCTGGTTCCTGGGTGGATCGGCGGACCTCGCGCCCTCCACCAAAGTCGCGCTCAAATTCGCCGGCGCAGGGGACTTCGAGCCCGAAAGTCCCGGCGGCCGCAATCTCCATTTCGGAGTCCGCGAGCACGCCATGGCGGCGATCGTCAACGGTCTGACGCTCTCGAAGCTGCGGGCCTTTGGTGCGACCTACGTTATCTTCAGCGACTATGCCCGACCGGCGATTCGGCTGTCGGCGCTCATGGAGCTGCCGACGATCTTCGTCTTCACTCATGACGCCATGGGCGACGGCGAGGATGGACCGACGCATCAACCGGTAGAGCACCTTATTTCGTTGCGCGCCATTCCTGGTCTGGTCGTGCTCCGGCCCGCAGATGCCAATGAAGTCGTCGAGGCCTATCGCTACGTCCTGCCGCTGCGCCACCAGCCCGCGGTACTCGCGCTGTCGCGCCAGCCCCTGCCGACGTTCGATCGCACCAAGTACGCCTCGGCGGCCGGCGTCGCCCGCGGCGCCTATGTCATGGCCGACGCTCCGGGCGGCCCGCCCGAGATCATCCTCATCGCGTCGGGCAGCGAGGTCTCCCTGGTCGTCGCGGCCCATGAAGTGCTGGCGTCCCGCGGGATTCGGTCCCGTGTCGTCTCCATGCCGTCCTGGGACATCTTCGAGCACCAGCCGCAGTCCTATCGGCAGGAGGTGCTGCCGCCTAGGGTGAAGGCGCGCATCGCCGTCGAGCAGGGCTCGGAGCTGGGATGGGAGCGCTATGTCGGGGCCGACGGCCGCGTCATCGGCATGAAGACCTTCGGCGCCTCGGCGCCGCTCAAGGAGCTGCAGCGCAAATTCGGCTTCGAGCCCGAGGCGGTGGTCGCGATGGCTACGGAGCTGCTCGGGCGCAAGTGACCGCCGGGAAGGAAGCGAACGACGAGGACAGGACGATGACAGCCAGGCAGGATCAATCCCCTAAAGCCGAGAGCATGCGGTCGCCCGACGGTGCCGTGTTGGTGCCGCCCTGCGCCATGGTGATCTTCGGCGCCGCCGGCGATCTGACGAAGCGTCTGGTCACGCCGGCGCTCTACAACCTCGTGAATGCCAAGCGGCTGCCCGACAGCTTCCAGCTCGTCGGCGTCGACCTGGCGGCCAAGACCGCGGAGGAGTGGCGCAAGGGCCTCTCCGATACGATGGCCGAACTCATCACCCAGGATGGCGAGTTCCAGGCCGACCATATCGACCAGACCGCTTGGCGCTGGCTGACCGACCGCATGAGCTATGTGCAGGGTGACCTGACGGATCCCGCGACCTTCAGCCGGATCCGCGAGCATCTGGCGGAGCTGGACAAGACGGCCGGCACGGCAGGCAACCATCTTTTCTATCTCGCCGTCGCGGATCGCTTCTTCAGCGTGGTGGTCGCGGGCCTGGGGGCGGCCGGCCTGGTGACGGAAAAAGACGGGCAATGGCGCCGCGTCGTGATCGAGAAGCCGTTCGGGCACGATCTGCCCTCGGCCAAGGCGCTCAATGCCGAGATCCTGAAGACGCTGCAGGAGCATCAGATCTACCGCATTGACCATTTCCTCGGCAAGGAAACGGTGCAGAACATCATGGCGCTGCGCTTTGCCAACGGTCTGTTCGAGCCGCTGTGGAATCGCCAGCACATCGACCACGTCCAGATCACCGCGTCCGAGACCGTCGGCGTCGAGCGCCGCGGCAAATTCTATGAGAAGACCGGCGCGCTGCGCGACATGGTGCCCAACCACGTCTTCCAGCTGCTGGCGCTGACGGCCATGGAGCCGCCGATCTCCTTCGATGCCGATGCGGTGCGGGCCAAGAAGGCCGAGGTTATCGAGGCCATACGCCCGATCACCCCAGCGCGGGCATTGAAGGACGCCGTGCGCGGCCAGTACGACGCCGGCACCGTCTCGGGCAAACAGGTCCAAGCCTATCGCCATGAGCCCGACGTCGCCCCGGATTCGACGACCGAGACCTATATCGCCTGCAAGCTGATGATCGACAACTGGCGCTGGGCCGGCGTGCCTTTCTACCTGCGCACCGGCAAATATCTGAAGCGCCGGTGGACCGAAATCGCCATCCGCTTCCACCAGGCGCCCTACACGCTGTTCCGCGGCACGCATGTCGAGCGGATGAATCCCAACTGGATGATCCTGCGCATCCAGCCCGACGAGGGGATCGCGCTGGAGTTCGCCGCCAAGCGTCCCGGCCCGACCGTGAAGCTCGGCAACGTCTGCATGGACTTCGCCTACAAGAGCTATTTCGACATGGCGCCCAGCACGGGCTACGAGACGCTGCTCTATGACTGCATGATCGGCGACGCGACGCTGTTCCAGCGCGCCGACAATATCGAGGCGGGCTGGCGCGCGGTGCAACCCGTCCTCGATGCCTGGGCAAGCAATCCTGCCAAGGATATTCCAAGCTATGTCGCGGGTGGCAACGGCCCGGCCGCGGCGGACGAATTGCTGGCGCGCGATGGCCGCGCCTGGCGCCCCCTCGAATGAACGAACACTGCAGAGGTCCCGATGGCAGAGAAGCGAAAGATCTCCCTGGTGCTGGCGGACGTGGACGGCACGCTCGTCACCGAACAGAAGGTGCTGACCGAACGCGCCCAGGCCGCCGTGCAGAGCCTGCGCAAGGCGGGAATCCGCTTCGCCATCACCAGCGGCCGGCCGCCCAAGGGCATGGCCATGCTGTTCGACGCCCTCAAGCTCGATACGCCGATCGCGGGCTTCAATGGCGGGCTTTTCGTCAAGCCGGACCTCGCGATCATCGCGCAGAAGACGCTGCCGGCCGATGTCGCCGCCAAGTCGATCGAGCTGATCCGCGGCCACGGCCTTGATGCCTGGGTCTATCGCGGCAATGACTGGCTGATCACCAGGGCCGATGCGCCGCACGTCGCGCGCGAAGCCTGGACCGTCAAGTTCGAGGCGAAGATCGTGGCCGATGTCGCCGAAAAGCTCGACCAGGTCGCCAAGATCGTCGGCGTCAGCGACGACCTGGACAAGGTAAAGCGCTGCGAGGCCGACGCGCAGGCGGCCTTCGGCGACCGCGCCTCGGCGAACCGCTCGCAGCCCTACTATCTCGATGTCACGCACAAGGACGCCAACAAGGGCGCAGTGGCAGAGTACCTGTCGAGTCACCTGGCCGTGCCGGCCGCGGAAATCGCCACCATAGGCGACCAGCCCAACGACGTGCTCATGTTCAAGAAATCGGGCTTCAGCATCGCCATGGGCAATGCTCCCGATCAGGTCAAGGCGCAGGCCAGTGCCACCACGGAGTCCTACAACGACGAAGGCTTCGCCAAGGCGATGGAACGCTTCATTCTGGGCTCGTTGGATTGAGGGGACGGCATGAGCGAGATGAGCGGACGCATCGAAACGCTGCCCGATCCGGCCGCACTGGCGCACCACGTGGCCGAATGGATGACCGCGGCGGCGCTTGCGGCGAAGGACGTCTTTCGCGTGTCGCTTTCGGGCGGCTCGACCCCGAAGGCCCTGTTCACGCTGCTGGCGTCCGACCCTTTTGTCGGACGCTTTCCCTGGGCGCGCGTCTCCTGGTATTGGGGCGACGAGCGCTTCGTTCCCTATGATCATCCGGAGAGCAACTACCGGATGACCCGCGAGGCGATGCTGGCCAAGGCGCCGGTGCCGCCGGCGAACGTTCATCCCGTGCCGGCCGACGGCACCCCCGACGACGCGGCCGCGCGCTATGAGCGGACCTTGCAAGCGGCCTATGGCGCCGCGGTGCTGGATCCGGCGCGGCCGTTGTTCGACATCACCCTGCTCGGGCTCGGTCCCGATGGCCATACCGCCTCGTTGCTGCCCGGCGAACCGGTGCTGGAGGAACGCAAGCGCTGGGTCGCCGCCGTGTCGCACGGCCGGCCCGAGGTGCGCATCACCATGACCTATCCGGTGATCGAGAGCAGCCGGCAGGTTGCGTTTCTGGTGACCGGCAAGGAGAAGGCGCCGATCTTCAAGGCGATCCGCGCCGGCAACAGCCAGGTGCCGGCCGCGCGCGTCAGGCCGGTCGGCCAGCTCACCTGGTTCGTCGATCGGGCCGCCGCGGGAGAGGGCTAGGCCCTGCATGCCGGCGAAGACCAGCCCCGAAGGCGAACGCCTGGGCGAAGCAAACGCCCGCCAGCAGGACTGGCGCAAATGGGGGCCCTATGTGAGCGAGCGCCAATGGGGCACGGTGCGCGAAGACTACAGCGCCGATGGTGACGCCTGGAACTACCTGCCCCATGAGCATGCACGCAGTCGTGCCTATCGCTGGGGCGAGGACGGCATCGGCGGATTTTGCAACAACAAGCAGCATTTGTGCCTCGCCGTCGCGCTGTGGAACGGCAAGGATCCGATCCTGAAGGAGCGCATGTTCGGCCTGAGCAACCGCGAAGGCAATCACGGCGAGGACGTGAAGGAGCTCTACTACTATCTCGACGCCGTGCCGACCTACAGCTACGCCCGGATGCTCTACAAATATCCGCAGGCTGAATTTCCCTACGACCGTCTGGTGCAGGAGAACGCGCGGCGCGACAGGCGGCAGCCCGAGTTCGAGATCATCGACACCGGCATCTTCGACGCCGACCGCTATTTCGACGTCGATATCGAATACGCCAAGGCGGGCACCGACGACATCCTGCTGCGGCTGACGATCAGCAATCGGGGCCCCGACGAAGCGGCGATTCACGTACTGCCGCAGGTCTGGTTCCGCAACACCTGGAGCTGGGTCACGGAGGGGCCCAAACCCTCCCTCGAGCGCGCCGGGGACGATGTCGTCGCCAGGCACGAGACGCTCGGTACCTATGCGATCCACTTCGACGGGCCGGACGAGATCAGGTTCTGCGAGAACGAGACCAATGTCGCAAAGCTTTTCGGAGGCGAGGGCACAGGACACTTTTGCAAGGACGGTTTCCACGACTATCTGGTGCTCGGCCGCAAGAACGCGGTTGGTTCCCATAGGGGCACGAAGGCCGCCGGTATCTACCGGCGGACTGTTGCAGGCGGCGCCAGCACCACCATCCGGGTCAGGTTGAGCCTGGGCCCGCCCAAGCCCGCACCCTTCGCCGATTTCGAGCGGATCTTCGGCCTGCGCAAATCCGAGGCGGATGCCTTCTACGCCGAGCTGCAGAGCAAGGTGCTGGACGAGGACCTGCGCCGCATTCAACGCCAGGCTTTCGCAGGCGTCCTTTGGTCGAAGCAATATTTCTACTACGACGTCACGGAGTGGCTCGACGGCGACCCGACGCAGCCCATGCCTGCCAAGGCCCGCCGCAAGGGACGCAACAAGGAGTGGGTTCATACCACCATGGAAGACATCGTCTCGATGCCGGACAAATGGGAGTTTCCCTGGTTCGCGGCGTGGGACTGGGCCTTTCATCTGACCACCCTCGCTTATCTCGATCTGGAGGACGCCAAGCGTCAACTGATCCTGCTCGGCCAAGCCTGGTACATGCACCCGAACGGGCAGCTGCCCGCTTACGAATGGAACTTCAGCGACGTCAATCCACCCGTGCAAGCCTGGGCGGCTCTGCGCCTCTACGATGCGGAGCGGCGGCGCAACGGCAAAGGTGACCGGAAGTTTCTCGAGCGGGTCTTCACCAAACTCTTGCTCAATTTCACCTGGTGGGTGAACCGCAAGGATCCGCGCGGCCTGAACGTCTTCGAAGGCGGCTTCCTCGGCATGGACAATATCGGCGTCTTCGACCGGTCCGCTCCACTGCCGGTGGACGGCATGCAGGTGCAGTCCGACGGAACCTCCTGGATGGCGATGTACAGCCTGAACATGCTGCGCATCGCCATCGAACTGGCGCAGGAAGACGATGCCTATCAAGACATCGCGACCAAGTTCTTCGAGCATTTCCTGATGATCGGCGGGGCGATGACCAACCTCGGCGGCGAGGGCCTGAGTTTGTGGGACGACACCGACAATTTCTTCTATGACTGGCTCGTCATGAGCAATGGCGAGGCGACGCCGCTGCGCGTTCGCTCCCTGGTCGGCCTGATTCCGATGTTCGCCGTTGAGGTCGCAGACATGGCCGCGCTGAAGAACCTGCCATCGTTCACCAGGCAGCGGGATTGGTATTTGCGTTACCGTCCGAAGCTCGCGGTCCTGGTGTCGCGCTGGAACACGCCGGGCGCCGACGATACGCGCCTGGTCGCCATAATGCGCGCCTTCCGCGCTACGAAGCTGGTGGAACGCATTCTGGACAAGAACGAATTCCTGTCGGACTACGGAATACGGTCCTTGTCGCGATACCATCTCGAACACCCGTACGTTTTCGAGACCGGCGACTTTCGCGCCGAGGTCAAATATGTCGCGGCCGAATCGGACAGCGATCTCTTCGGTGGAAATTCCAATTGGCGGGGGCCGATCTGGATGCCGATCAACTACCTGATCGTCGAAAGCCTGAACAAGTTCCACAAATTCTACGGCGATGATTTCCGGGTGGAATGCCCGATCGGATCCGCTCGGATGCTGTCACTGAAAGAGATCGCGGATGAACTGCGCGGCCGCTTGATCAACATCTTTCGCCGAGACGAGAAGGGACGACGTCCTGTCTTCGGCGCCTATGAGAAGATGCAGACCGATCCGTACTTCAGGGACTGCCTCCTCTTCCACGAATATTACGACGGCGACAACGGGCGCGGCCTGGGCGCCTCGCACCAGACTGGATGGAGTGCTCTGGTCGCCAATATGATCGCGGAGCTGCATGAATAGGGAAGGGCTCGCGCGCTATGGGCTTCTGCCGGAGAGCAGCGCGTCTTAGCGGCTGCAGTCGTCCAAGTGAGAGCCCGTCCGTTGCCGGCGCCAAAATCCCAAGCCGGCTTCCGCCCTATGCCGTCAGTCCACTGGTAGAATTACATGCCCTTGAACAGGCGCATGCGGTCGCCAGCGACTGTCTGCATTTCCGTCAGCGATCTGCCGTAGATCCTGTAGGGCACCACGTCCTCAGGGCTCTCTTCTAACGCGGCCTCGAGGCCCCGTCGCCAAGCGAGCCGGATTTCCGTGTTGATGTGAATGATTGTTACCCCGGCCAGCATTGCTTTTCGAAAGTCGTCATCGTCAGTTCCGGATCCACCGTGGAGGGTGAGGGGTATGCTCGTAGCGCTCGCAATCTCCCCGATGCGGCCAATGTCGAGGTGCTTTTTCACGCTGCCGGTGATCATGGTTTTCAAGAGCCCGTGCATGTTCCCGACCGCGGGAGCCAATACGTCGATGCGAGTGGCTTCGACAAATTTCTTGGCATCTTCGATCTTTGTCAGAAGCCGCGAACTCTCCGGTACCTCGTCGTGGATCTCTGAGCCGCTGCCGATGTTGCCCAATTCACCCTCGACGACAATGCGAGAATTGATCGATTTCACAGTGTCGACGGCCTCCCTGGTGAGGTTGATGTTCGTTTCCAGGGGCGCGGTCGAAGCATCGAAGCCGATCATGTCATAGCCAGCTGCTGCTGCTTCGACCGCCCCTTCCAGGGAATGAGTGTGATCCGCATTGAGGAAGATCGGATGATCGAGCCTGCCGCGCAGGCTAGCGACCGCGGCGGCAATCTCGCGCACGCCCAAAAAGCGGCGCTCGCCTTCGGAAGTGCCGACGAGGACCGGCATCTTCGACACACGCGCCGCTTCTGTCACCGCCTTCAGTGCGACAAAGTCAGAGACATTGAAGTGGCCGATCGCGACGTGCCGATGTCGAGCATCGTTCAATATCTCGCTGAGTGTCATCATGTGCGGTCCACCTTGCACGGCAGCCTTGCAGTGGGGACTAGCGATCGTTAGAGCACCGCATCCACATCCAGGGTTCCTGCTGCGGACTACGCTCGAGCCCTGAGCGCCTACCACTTCGGATGCCATCGCTGAGTTCGCTTAGTATCGCGCAGCCTAACAAGCAAGACAAGACACAAGCCGCAGGTGGCCATGTAATGGGGAGGTCGGAAGGACTCGCTGCTTGATGGCTGGAATGAATTGACCCCATGCGGTAGGCATTGCGCGGCGCGCGAGAAGGGCACCTTGGCTAGCATCGCGGGCGAGCCACCAAGGTTTCGCCGCGGCCGCCGGCAATGCTGATTGGCGTATCACTTGCGGAAATTGCGGGAATCGAGGTACGCAGATTGCCCGGCCCGGTCCATCCCGGCTTTACGTGCGAGAACCCGGCGCGGTAACTTCGCGCCCCAAAGGAGCCCCCAAATGGACCTGACATTCGGCAAGGACGAGCTGGCCTTCCAGCAGGAAGTGCGCGGCTGGCTGAAGGAGAACCTGACGCCCGAGATCGTGGGCGAGATGAAGGTCGGCCGGAACGCCTACATGCCCAAGGAGCGGCTGCTCGACTGGCAGAAGCGCCTGGCCAGGAAGGGCTGGCTGTGCACGGGCTGGCCCAAGGAATTCGGCGGGCCGGGCTTCACCACGACGCAGAAATACATCTTCGAGATGGAGATGGCGAAGGCGGGCGCGCCCGGCACCTCGCCGTTCGGCCCCAAGATGTGCGCGCCGGTGATTATGAAATACGGCTCGCCCGAGCAGAAGGCGCGCCACCTGCCGCCGATGCTGAATTCCGACCTGATCTGGTGCCAGGGCTACTCCGAGCCGGGTTCGGGCTCAGATCTCGCGTCCCTGCGCACCAAGGCGGTGCGCGACGGCGACCACTACATCGTTAACGGCCAGAAGACCTGGACGACCTTGGCGCAGACCGCCGACTGGATCTTCTGCCTGGTGCGCACCTCGACCGAGGGCAAGCCGCAGGAGGGAATCTCCTTCCTGCTGATCGACATGAAGACGCCGGGCATCTCGGTCGAGCCGATCATCACCGCCGACGGCAATCGCGCCGGCACGCAGGAGGTGAATTCGGTGTTCTTCACCGATGTGAAGGTGCCGGCCGAGAACCGGGTCGGCGAGGAGAACAAGGGCTGGACCTACGCCAAGTACCTGCTCGAGTTCGAGCGGGGCGGCAACCCGTACAGCCCGCGCCTGCGCTCGGCCTTCGAGCGGCTGAAGCGGCTGTCGCAGGCCATGCCGGACGGCGAGGAGTCGATCATGGCCGACGTTTCCTGGCGCGAGAAGCTCGCGCGCATGGATATCGAGATCTCGGGCCTCGAGATGTTCGAGCAGGAATTCTATTCGCGGCTGGCGTCGGGCCAGAATCCGGGACCGCTGTCGTCGATGATCAAGCTGCGCGGCACCGAGGTCATGCAGCAGGTGCAGGAATCCGCGGTCGAGGCCGCCGGCTACTACGCCCAGCCGTTCCCCGAGCAGCGCGCCTGGAACGCCAATGTCGAGCCGATCGGGCCGGAGGGCGTCGACGTCCTGGCGCCGCGCTACTTCAACGGCCGCAAGATGACGATCTACGGCGGCTCGTCGGAAGTGCAGCGCGGGATCATGTCGAAGGTGATGCTGGGCCTTTAGGCCCAGCATCACCCCGAGCGCAGCAAAGCGAAGTCGAGGGGTCTTTTCTCCTCAACGCTGCCGACGACGAAGGGCGGGGAAAGATCGATGCGTCTTGCCTTCAACGACGAAGAACTCGCCTTCCAGCGCGAGGTGCGCGACTGGATCACGGCCAACATGCCGCCCGAAGTGGCCGAGGAAAGCCGCCGCAGCCGCACCAGCCATGTCTCCAAGGAGCGGCTGCTGCAGTGGCAGAAGAAACTCGCGAGCCGCGGCTGGCTCTGCCCCAACTGGCCCCAGGAATATGGCGGGCCGGGCTGGAACTCGACGCAGAAATTCATATTCGAGATGGAGATGGCGCGCGCCGACTCGCCCTATCTCTCGTCGTTCAGCATCAAGATGGTGGCGCCGGTCCTGATGAAGTACGGCAGCGCCGCGCAGAAGCAGCGCTTCCTGCCCAAGATCGCCGCCGCCGAGGAGCTGTGGTGCCAAGGCTATTCCGAACCGGGCTCGGGCTCCGACCTCGCTTCGCTTCGCACCAAGGCGGAGCGGCGGAAAGATGAAACGGGCGGCCACTACCTCGTCAACGGCCAGAAGATCTGGACCACCAACGCGCACTATGCCGACTGGATCTTCTGCCTCGTGCGCACCTCCAACGAGGGCAAGCGCCAGGAGGGCATCTCCTTCCTGCTGATCGACATGAAATCGCCCGGCATCCGCATCGATCCGATCTACCTGGTCGACGGCACCCGCACGCCGATGCGCCACGAAGTGAACCAAGTCTTCTTCACCGACGTGAAGGTGCCGGTCGAGAATCTGGTGGGCGAGGAGAACAAGGGCTGGACCTACGCCAAGTACCTGCTCGAGTTCGAGCGCGGCGGCCAGGCGCACGGGCCACGCTTGCGCAAGGCTTTCCGTCACCTGCAGACGCTGTCCAAGACGCAGTTGGACGCCGGCGAGCCGCTGTCGGCCAGCGCCCGGTGGCGCGAGAAGATGGCGGCGCTGGAGATTGAGA
>Ga0210387_10000063_pt1 | contig 77692 bp, 78 predicted proteins | sample IncBWC7OmetaG_FD_160108 | JGI IMG/M metagenome (GOLD analysis project Ga0210387, IMG submission 160108) | Forest soil microbial communities from Barre Woods Harvard Forest LTER site, Petersham, Massachusetts, United States - Inc-BW-C-7-O ... | reverse complement strand
TATCGCATAACCAATCGTGGCGGTAAGGGTGTTAAGACGATCAGCGTGACTGAAAAGACCGGTTCATTAGTTGGCTTATTGGATGTTACGGAAAAAGAAGATCTAATGATCAGTTGCGTAAGTGGGGTTACCATACGCATGAGCGTTGCAAGTGTTAGTGAACAGGGTAGAGCAACACAGGGCGTTAAATTAATTAAAGTGGATGATGGCGATGAAATTGCTGCGATCACTAAGTTAGATGAAAAGGAAGAAGAGATCGAAGCCGTGGTAGAAACACACGCTCACGCTACTGACCCTATAATTGATTCAACAGAGACCGAAGCTGACTCAGATGCTACTGAAGATACTCCTGAACAGGAATAAATTAAAAATAGTAATAAACCTAAAAGGCTTCCTGCAATGGAAGCCTTTTTATTTTAAGTTGCTTATTCCCGTTGATCTTGTTAAATAAGGAAAGGGCTGTAAACACAGCCCTCGTCTCTAACTTTATTTACCCGAACTAACAGAGTAATTTACCGACACAAGATGAGTACTAATTAAAGTCTTTAAAGAAGAAAACAAACAGAATATTTGGTTGTTTTTCTTCTTCTTTATATTACTCGCTTAGGCAGCTTTATTGATAATACATGTATCTATTCATAAGTTGAGAGTAAAAATTTTTGTTTAAAAATTTACGAGCTGTAGTTTCCACTACGGCTCCTTTATTAATATTAAATAAAATAATTATAAATAATAAAGTCACTATCTTTTTGGTTATTAACTATCTTTCTTGTATATTAGAGTTATAATGATCCCAAACACTATGAAAATGTGACCAAAGAACTCATTTATTATCAAAAGGACCGTGGCTATAAACTATGGTCCTTTTGCATTTTATTAAAAATTGATTCCCTGGATGTATAAATAGATCAGTAGTAAATAAAAAAAAGGACTGTAGAAACAGCCCTCGAGATTGTTATAGAGATTGGTAATACAATATAATCAATTTATATAAAAAATCACTTTATTTAAAAGCAGCATTAATTCTACTAATTGGGTCTATAAGGCAGTTAACGTTTATAGATTTTTAAAATAAAAGTAACCGAGCCGTAGTTTCCACTATGGCTCTTTTTGTATCTGGAATGTCCATTTTACATATCAGGATATATATAAATGGCCTGAAAAGCATATTTACACCGTTCTTCTAGTACTTAAGAGTAGCATATGACATTTCAAAATCAACTTGTAGGTTAGGGTTAAACGAATTCGACAATGTTTGAATTAATTGATTATTTGCAATCCTATAAATAGACTCTGGTAAATAACTACAACCGCAACTCACTAAACGGGTATATAATGTATCGCTAGAAACATAATAATCTTCTATAATTGTATCTGCTGGATAATATACGCTAGCATAGGTATATGCAGGATCAATACTTGTTGCAATCCCGTTACTTGAGAATGTGATAGTAGGTGCCGTTGATGGAACTTCTATCGAATCAACATAATTAGGCACCCCAGCTATAGTATCTCTAACATAAGATGAATCTAACACCCAGGTACCCACAAGCGGGATCGTGTAAGCTGACGGTTTCTTACTACCAGGGTCGCAAGATGATAAAATACTTACTATAGTAAAAGCAAACAATAATTTTTTCATTGACTTATTTTAGTATTTATATATACAGGTAAAATACAAAAAAGGTTGGGTAATGATACTTGAATTTATAGAATGCAGTTGATCTTACAATGGAAGCAAAAGGGTTTTCACGCCAGCGTACTTCTTCCATTTGTTGAAGGAGTAACTTTCTCCTGTGAAAGTTGAACCCTTATTCTTTTGAACTATTGAACTGTATCATATCGCGCTCTATTTTAGAGATGGGAGTGTTAATATCAATTATCTCAAAAAGGTAACCCTACAAATTTTAGCAAGTCATCCTGTCATGCTGTCCTAAGTGGGGAGTTTGTGAATTTCTCTGATCGGAGTAAGGCTTAAATTTGCCAAAGTTTTTAGAATCAGATTGTGGTAAGATCTATATAGTTGCCCCTATAACTCTCTTTTTTTGTACTAAATCCCTTAGCTTATAAAGGAATTAGGTATCAAACATTAGTTATTACCATCACTATTATTTTTGACATACCATATTTTATATAAAATGTTAATAAACAATAATTTATGTATATTATATTCAATAAAAATATAGAATAAATTAAGCAGTTGTAAGCATATTTTAACCGCAAAACTAAAAGCTGTATTATTCTTATTATACAAATAAAATAATGATTAATTTAATTGATAATCAATACTTAGGAAGTATTATCTACTATAAAATTTTATTTAAAAGTAAATATGTGGAATTAGAGAAATATGATCGGCATCAAAAATCAGGATTTAGCAACCGTTGTTATATTGCCGGAGCCAATGGTCTAATAACGCTATCCATTCCTTTAGTAAAAGGTAGAAATCAAAAAACGCCAGTCAATCAAGTCGAGATTGATAACCAGCAAAAATGGCAGATAAAACACTGGCGGGCCATTGAATCGAGTTATATGAGGTCACCCTGGTTTGAATACTATAAAGATGACCTGAAGCGATTATATCAAACAGAGTACGCCTCATTATTTGAATGGAACAAAGACCTGATGATATATATATTGGAAAAGATCAATTGGAATGGGGGGCTGTCGTTTACGATATCTTATCAGGATAGTTATTTGAATAAAACGGATAATAGAAATACAATCACCACTAAGAATTATATCGAATTTCCCGTACCAAAATATGCCCAGGTCTTTGAAGAAAAACTAGGTTTTTTACCCAACCTAAGTATTATTGACCTGCTTTTTTGCTGTGGAAAAACCGCTAATACTTATTTGATCTAAAACATCGATGATAATTTAATATGTATTTAGATACTATTTTTTGATATTTTAACGTTTAGACAATTACATTTGCACAAATACCTTACTAATCTTATGCGGAGAACAATTATTGCTTTATTATTATGTCTGTCTGTAATCTCTTTAAAAGCCCAAAAATTTAGTGTTGCTTATTTTGCCGGAGTTGCCAATTATGCAGGTGATCTACAGTCCAAAGCATACACTTTTGACCAGGCACAATTAGCAGGAGGCATTGGGCTTGAATATGAAATATCCGAACATTTTTTAGGAAGAGCTGATCTTTCTGTTGGTAAAGTAAGCGGTGCTGACCGTAAATCTGACAATCCCGTTCAGCGTGCACGTAATTTGGAATTTACTTCTAATATCGAAGAATTTGCCCTGAATTTAGAATATGACCTTTTCAGTTTGAAAAGATATAAAGTAACTCCTTATGTATTTGCAGGCGTTGGTGTTTTCCATTTTAATCCCTATACATCTGATGCGTTAGGAGACAAAGTATACTTACAACCATTAGGTACTGAAGGAGAAGGCATAATCAAATACAACCTGACACAAATCAATATTCCTTATGGCGGAGGTTTAAAATTTGCTATTACTGATAATATTCGCTTAGGTATTGAAATAGGTTACCGTAAATTATTTACCGATTACCTGGATGATGTAAGCGGCGATTACGCAAATCCGGCAACATTACCGGCAGGTACTCTTCCTTATGCTTACAGAGGGGCAGGACCGTATCCGGCCACAGGAAGCAAAAGAGGTAATTCAGGTGCAGACGACTCATACTATTTTACACTGCTAACGCTTAGCTTCAGACTTGTTCCTGTTAGAGAAAGCGATTTCACTAAAATGCAATTGCAGGAAATCCAGTGTCCGGCCAACGTAATTCTGTATTAATTCCTATGCAGTAAGTTTATTTATGTTTGTATGAAATAGAAAATAGATGGCCTACAAATCATTGGAAGAGTGTTTACTTGATCTGGAAAATACAGGCCAATTAATACGCATAAAAGAAGAAGTAGATCCATATCTCGAACTAGCAGCCATTCATTTAAAGGTACATGAAGCCCAAGGCCCCGCTTTATTATTTGAAAATGTGAAGGGTAGTAAATTCCGGGCAGCCTCCAACATTTTCGGCACATTAGACCGTAGCAAATTCATTTTTCGCGATACGCTTTCATTGGTTCATCAATTGATAGAATTACGAATTGACCCGATAAAGGCGCTTAAAAATCCTATTACCAATTTTTCAACGGGATTAGCAGCATTAAAGGCATTTCCATTAAAAAATCCCAGTTCAAAGCCTGTTTTGGCTCAACAAATTCAGATATCCGATATTCCTCAAATTCAACATTGGCCAAAAGATGGAGGAGCATTTGTAACCTTACCACAGGTATATACAGAAGATATTGACCAGCCTGGTATCATGCATGCCAATCTTGGTATGTACCGTATTCAATTATCCGGCAATGATTATCAGCCGAATAAGGAAGTAGGTGTGCATTATCAATTGCATCGTGGAATTGGTGTTCATCAATCTAAAGCAAATAAAAAAGGACAACCATTAAAGGTTAGCATATTTGTAGGAGGGCCTCCATCTCATTCCGTGGCTGCAGTAATGCCTTTACCCGAAGGCATTAGCGAAATGACTTTTGCGGGCGTATTGGGCGCAAGGCGGTTTAGATACATTTACCAGGATGGCTATTGTATTAGTACTGATGCAGATTTTGTTATTACAGGAGAAATATATCCGAACGACAATAAACAGGAAGGCCCTTTCGGGGATCATTTGGGATATTATAGTTTAACACATCCTTTTCCCGTAATGAAGGTCCATAAAGTGTTTGCTAAAAAGAATGCTATCTGGCCGTTTACAGTCGTGGGCCGTCCTCCGCAGGAAGATACCAGCTTTGGCCAGTTGATCCATGAAATTGCCGGAACCGCTTTACAACAAGAGATACCCGGCCTGAAAGAAGTGAATGCAGTAGATGCTGCAGGCGTGCATCCATTATTATTAGCCATTGGCAGTGAGCGATATACTCCTTATTCACCAACCAGGCAACCTGCAGAAATTCTTACGATCGCCAATCATATTTTAGGAACTGGGCAGTTAAGCCTGGCTAAATTTCTTTTTATTACTGCTGATGACGAGAATAAACTGAGCACCAATAATATTGAAGTTTACCTGATATATCTATTACAACGGATCAACCTGGCCCGGGATGTGCATTTTTATACAAATACGACCATTGATACGTTAGATTATTCAGGGACTGGCTTAAACAGCGGAAGCAAGGTAGTGTTTGCGGCATATGGCCCGGTTATCAGGGAACTTTCAATAGAGGTTCCAGACTGCCTGAAGGACCTGCAACATTTTGAGAACCCTCAGTTGGTATTGCCCGGCATAATTATTTTGCAAACAACAAGATTTACAACTTATTTGCAGGCAAAGACAGAGTTTGGCACATTAAATGCCCAATTGGAAGGGAAGGTAGAGCAATTAAAAAATCTGCCGTTTATAATATTGGTAGATGATGCGAATTTTACAACAGGCGGCCTGAATAATTTTTTATGGGTAACTTTCACAAGATGTAACCCGTCTCATGATATTTATGGTATCGATAGTTTCACGGAATATAAGCATTGGGGATGCAACGGGCCGGTTGTTATTGATGCCAGAATCAAACCGCACCATGCACCACCGCTGGAAATTGATAGTTCTACAGAAAAAAGCATTGAAAAGGTGTTTAACAAAGGGGGAAGTTTATACAATGTGCTTAAATAATGGTTAAATCCATTGTAAAGAGTAAAATAAGCGTGTATTATTGTCCTTTTTAAAATTTACTCTATGGAAATGCAAAATTCAAATCGTACCTTTGCACACTATTTTAGGGAATTTAGCTTTATTAACAAAACTTTTGGCAACGTTTTCCATACTAAGAATGTCTTACTAACGTTAGACATCTGGAAATTAATATAAACAAATGAGGCAATTAAAGATCGCAACGCAGATTACCAACCGTGACTCACAAGCGGTTGAAAAGTACCTGCAGGAAATTTCAAAAATATCAATGATCACTCCTGAAGAGGAAACCATTTTGGCCCAAAAGATCAAAATGGGAGATCAGAGAGCGCTAGATAAATTAGTGCAGGCAAACTTACGTTTCGTAGTGTCTGTAGCTAAGCAATACCAACACCAGGGACTTTCTTTAAGTGATTTAATAAATGAGGGTAACCTGGGTTTGATTAAAGCGGCACAACGTTTTGATGAAACCAAAGGGTTCAAATTCATTTCTTACGCAGTTTGGTGGATCCGCCAATCAATTTTACAGGCGTTGGCAGAGCAGGGTAGGTTAGTGCGTTTACCACAAAATAAGATCGGTACTTACAATAAGGCGAATAAAGCTTACATGGCTTTTGAACAGGAACATGAAAGGGAGCCGAGTACAGAAGAGTTAGCAGAGTTATTGGAAATGAGCGAAACGGAGATCAATAATATCTTCCAAAGCAATACACGTCATACTTCATTGGATGCGCCGGTTCACGAAGCAGAAGATGTGGCAATGGGTGATTTATTGCAAGGTGGCGATGATACGGATGAAGATGTAATGCATGATTCATTAAAAAATGAAATTCGCCGTGTATTGAAATCATTAAGTCCGAGAGAAGCAGAGATCGTAAATGCTTATTTTGGTTTAGATGGAGAAAACGGTGTTACCATTGAACAGATCGGCCAAAAATATGATCTTACTAAAGAACGTATCCGCCAGATCAAAGAAAGAGCGATAAAACGTTTACAGAAAGCACGCTACAGCGGTGCATTGAAAGCATATTTAGGATAAGATGATGGGTTAATAAGATGGGTTAATAAGTTACTTCCCCGATGAGAGATCATTGGGGATTTTTTTTGCTATTTATTAATTAAAACCGGATAAAAAATTTTCTCATATACCGTTTTACAAAAGCCATTATAATCACAAAGCAATCTTGGCCCGTATGTAAATTGCTGTCTATTGCTTTTAAACTGAAGCACTATGTCATTTGATTTTTCAAATTGATCTTGTAAAATCACTGAACATGATCCAATTTTATTAATAAAAATGAATGTGCCTTTATATAAAACTTTATGATAGTTAATATCACAACGAACTGTATCAGCTCCGGGAGCAAAATGAAATGATATCAGGGTATCAAAAATATTAAAATGTATATGGCTTAAACCTGAATGAGATCGGCCAATATATTTTTTCGGAGCTGAATATCCCGGATAATCGGCCAAACCGCTGCCGTTATCAGACTGACATTGGCAGGGGCTAAAATAAAGAGCGGCAAATAGAAATAGGATAAGCAGTTTATATGTCATGGTATTTAATTCGCAATAACCTCAATAGTAGCGCCAATGCCTCTGTCTGTAATAGCATCACATAAAGGTTTCAGCGCTTCATAACTACCTTCTTTTACTGCGTATTTTCCTTTGGAATGAATGATCATGGCACATTGCTCTGCCTGTTCAGCAGTATGGCCGCAGATCTCCATTAAAGTTTCTATCACCCATTCAAAAGTATTGACCTCATCATTCCAGACAATGAGACTACAGGTCTCCTCAGTTGCAGTTACTACATCTGTTTCTTCGCGGTATTTCGTTGATGTATCAGCGTTATTCATCACTACTACACAAAAGTAAGACGATTTTGTGAATTAAATAATGGCGGAATTTTTTACTGTGCAACAGTCTCGGGGGAAAATCCCGTAATAAATGGTGTTTTTCTTCTTTATAGTCAAAAACAATAATTGATATTTACCGTATCCTAAACACCGAGAACAAATTAAAACCAATTTAATCCGTACCCTCAAAACTACAATTGAAAATAAATTCTCTTTTGTTTTTAAATAACAGCTTCTGGTTTGGTTGTTTAAAAAACAAATAAACTGCTAAGAATGATCATGTTATAAGTAAATTAAAACCTATGATAAAGGGGGTTTAGTTTATCCACATAAAATATGTAGTTATTATCATATCTCTTTTTTTCTGCCTCCGCTACCGCAATAGTTACTAAAAGGGTTAACTTGCTACCTAATAAATCCAATTCAATATAATTAAAGTCTTACAAAAATGTCCTTAAAACTAACCCGTCCTATTGCATTTATTGATCTGGAAACAACCGGAATTAATCTTTCTACAGACAGGATAGTGGAGATCGCCATTATTAAGATACTAACGGATGGCACAAGGCAGGTAAAGCGAAAATTGATCAATCCTGAAATGCCGATACCGGCAAATATTGTTGAGATCCATGGCATTACAAATGAAATGGTAAAAGATGCGCCCACCTTTAAACAGGCAGGCAATGAATTAAAGCAGTTTATTGAAAATTGCGACCTGGGCGGATACAATAGTAATCGTTTTGATATTCCCATGTTGATGGAAGAATTTTTAAGGGCCGGTATGGATGTTGACCTGAGTATGCGAAAAATGGTAGACGTACAGCATATTTTTTATACAAAAGAACCTCGTACACTTACCGCTGCTTATAAGTTTTATTGTGAAAAAGAACTGGTACAGGCGCACAGCGCGGAAGCCGATGTAAATGCCACCATTGATGTTTTATTATCACAGATAAAAAAATACCCAGACCTAGGCAATTCTGTTGAAACCATTTTGGCAAAAATAGGTGAGGAGAAGGTAGTTGATTACGCACGCAGATTTGCGTATGATACGAAAGGAATTGAAATATTCAATTTTGGTAAACACAAGGGAAGGCCAGTGTTGGATGTATTAAAAGCTGAGCCTCAATATTATGATTGGATGATGAAGGGAGATTTTCCATTGCATACCAAACAAAAATTAACGGAAATATTAAATAAATCATTGATAAAGAATGCATAGTCACTACTGATATTAACATTAAGTTACAGCAGGCTTTATTTTAATTATTGTAAATTCGTATCTACAAAATTTAACAGCGGATTGGAAAAACTTGTCATCATACCAACATACAACGAAAAGGAAAATATCGAAAGTATTATCGGTGCAGTAATGGGTCTGCAACAAAATTTTCATGTTCTTATTATCGATGATGGCTCTCCGGATGGAACTGCTTCAATTGTAAAATCATTATTCAGTAAATATCCCGGCCAATTGTTTATCGAAGAACGCAGCGGAAAACAAGGATTAGGTACGGCATATATTCACGGCTTTCGTTGGGCCCTGAAAAAAGGATATCAATTCATTTTTGAGATGGATGCAGATTTTTCTCATAATCCTAATGACCTCGATAAGTTATATCAATCCTGTAAAAAAGGAGCGGGTGTTACCGTAGGATCAAGATATGTAAAGGGTGGGGCAGTTGCTAACTGGCCGATAGATCGTATCGCTTTATCAGTAGGAGCATCGATCTACACCCGTCTTATTACCTGGATGCCGGTTAAGGATCCAACTGCAGGTTTTGTTTGTTATAGAAGAGAAGTATTGGAAGCGATCAATTTAGATAACATCACTTTTATAGGTTACGCATTTCAGATAGAAATGAAATTTGCTGCATGGAAACTAGGCTTTACAATAGCTGAAGCGCCCATCACTTTTGTTGATCGTAAATTGGGCGATAGCAAAATGAATAAGGGAATTATAAAAGAAGGGGTATTAGGCGTATTGGAACTACGTTGGTTGAGCCTCTTTAAAAATTACCGTAATAAACTTAAAAATACTTATCTGGAAGATGATGATACTCAATCTACCTTTCAGCATAAAAAGATCATTCTGGAAAGCGAAAGAGAACGATAAGAACAAAATGGATCTTTATCTGGTTATTTTATCCAGTTGAATTTATAATCTAACGGCGCTTTTATACCTGTTCTTTCTGCAACGCGCCTGAACCTTGGTGGTAAGGTCATTATATAATCCCTTGCTTTTTCACCTTCTGGATTTAGTCCGCAGATATTCGCAATGTTCCATTCATCGATCAATGATTCTAAAATAGCCGTATAATCTAAACTGGTATAAACGCCTAATCGTTGTGCTACATCGCTAAAATGCGTATAGGCGCCGCCGATAGCTTCACCGGATTGACGCAGGAAGTGCGCCGGCATCACAATTTTTTTACGCATCATATCTTCAAAGGCGATCATCATTTCGCTAGCATCAATTTCAAATATCTTGCTTACAAAACTTTTGTATGCTTTTGCATGCCTTGCTTCATCAGAAGCAATTACGCCACACATTTTTGATAATTGATTATTGCCATATTGTTTGGCCATCGTTGCGGTACGGCGATGAGATATATTAGTAGCTAATTCCTGAAAAGAAGTGTACACAAAATTTTTGTAAGGATCGTGCGCTGTTCCGATATCAAATCCATCAGCAATAAGATGCTGCGTGCTTATCTCCATTTGCTTCATATTGATCCTGCCGGATAAATAGAGATATTTATTTAACAGGTCACCATGGCGATTTTCTTCGGCGGTCCACATTCTTACCCATTTGCTCCAACCCTGAGGTTCCATGCCCGTAATACCATCTACTTCCATCAACCAGCTTTCATAAGTAGGTAGGGCCTCTTCCGTAATAACATCACCTACTAAAACAGTTAAATATTCGTAAGGTAATTCTTTGCATTGCTCCTGTAATAACTTAACATTAGCACCAAAGTCTTCCTGAGAGCTATCGGGTAAAAAATCGGAGGGTTGCCAGTTCGTATCAATTTCTTTTAGGAATTCCTTAATTATATCTTCAATTTTCTGTGCTAGAAAATGCATCACTTCAATTCTGGTATTCTTCAGCTTCATCGTTATCTTGATGTGTTTACTCGATAAGAGTGTTAGTTGTTCTTTATCGATTACAGTACAAAGTTAATATGTTTTATCGTATTTCAGACACTTATAGTAGGTAAGATAACATGACTTTCATCAGGATAAACGCTTAATGTTACAGCTAAAATTTATATCCCGTATTTTCTTTTAATATCCCTGTCTGTGTCCCGTTCTTTGATGGTTTCGCGTTTATCGTATATCTTTTTGCCTTTTCCAAGGCCTATCTCCATTTTAAAGAACCCTTTTTCTGTAAGAAATATTTTTAATGGAATAATTGAATAGCCTTTTTCTTTTGTTTTGGCTTCCAGCTTACGCAATTCGCGTTTATTGAGCAGCAGCTTGCGCTCCTGCATTGGTTCGTGGTTGTTATAAGTACCAAAGCTATACTCGGAAATATGCAGGCTTTTCACATATAATTCGCCCTTATCAAAATAACAGTAACTGTCGTTAAAGCTTGCTTTGCCTGCCCGAAGGCTTTTTATCTCAGTTCCGGCAAGCACGAGCCCGGCAATGTATTTTACCTCAAAAAAGTATTCATGATATGCTTTACGGTTACTGAGTTCCATACATTAATTTTTCTTTACCCATACATATTCGGCAAAACCGAGCAGGTCCCAAAAAACATTTCCCTGCAATTTTTTACCGCGGGCCCAGGTACTTATTATGCGAAAAGGTGTTGCCAGGATAAACCAGCCATTTCTTCTTGTACCACCTTTTATTATTGTACAATTATTATCAGTAAATAATTGAGATAGCTCTTTTACGGAATAGACCCGTACATGTGTTGGATCATCTTTAAAATTTAATGTGCCGTGCATGGAAGGGAGGCGCGTACTTTTTTCTCCCGGGTATTCTATGTATAAATAACCACCGCTTTTTAATTTAGGCAAAAGATTTTTTATCACCTCATCACCATTATACAGATGCTCTATAACATGTACCATCCAGATACCATCAAAATAATTATCAGGAATGGAAGAGAAGTTAAGTTTTGTGAGGTCCATTTCATAAAAGGCCTTCATTAGTTTAAAATCGGCCTGGTTATTATTGTAGTCTTTCTCCATGTCTACACCATGGTATTCGCATTTTGGAAAAACGTTGGTGATTTTGCTTGCCGAGTGGTTTCCGGCACCAATATCAAGCAGCCTGAATGGGTTATTACCAAAAGATCTTTTCAAAAAAATGCACTTGCTAATAAAGGAAGATGCAAAAGCTTTACTATTCATCCGTAAATATAAATTGAATGAGGATTTTTTCTGCTATTTAGCAATATCTATTTTAACTTTTTTATTTTTTATTTTTTCTTTTTGAATGAGCGGAAGCACCACATTTACTTTGGTTTTTCTAATGGCCACAAAAGAGAAAAAATCTTTTACTTCTACCAACCCGATATCATCTTTCTTTAAATTACCTTGTTTTGATAAGAAGCCTACCACATCAATTTTATTCACCTTATCTTTTTTGCCGGCTGCAATAAAAAGTGTTGTCCATTTTGGTTTATCCGGTAGCGTACTTGTTTCGGGCAATTGTATTTGTTCTGTTGCCGGATCAATATAATTAGGTAATTTTTCTTCTTCTGATAATATTAAAAAAGCTGTACCACGTGCATCCATACGCGCCGTACGGCCGTTGCGGTGAATAAATACTTCTTCAGTAGCAGGCAAGTGGTAATGAACAATGAATTTGATATCCGGAATATCCAATCCCCTTGAAGCCAGGTCTGTTGTTACCAGAACGTTTGCCGTACCATTTTTAAATTTACACAAAGCGCTGTCTCGTTCCTGTTGTTCCATTCCGCCATGATAAAATTCGTTGACGATGCCTTTTTCTTTTAAGATATTGCTGGTACGTTCAACAGACTCTCTATGATTACAAAATACGATGATCGATTTATTGCCCAAATAACAGATCAATCTAAACAGTGTATTTGATTTATCTTTTTCGTCTGATAAAACTGTTTTTACCGTAAGGTTATCCTTTCCATCATCTTCAGATAAAAAATTCAATTTGGTTGGCGAAGCGCCCATTCGTACAAAAGGTGGAATGTCTAATCCTACGGTCGCAGAGATCAGTATCCTTTTTTGGACTGATTTTAAAGAACCGATAATGAAAGACATTTCTTCTCTGAAGCCAAGCTCCAGCGATTTATCAAATTCATCTAATACAAGTGTGGTAATGTTATCCAGTTCAAAATTATTTCTGCGGATATGATCTGCAACGCGGCCCGCGGTACCTATAATAACAGCAGGGGGTTGAATGAGGTTATTTTCTTCTGTTTCTCTCAGATGCCCGCCGTAACAGAGGGTGACTTTAAACCCGGTGGCCATTTTTCTGAAAACATCACCAATTTGCATGGCCAGCTCGCGCGATGGAACCAATATAAGCGTTTGTACTTTAGTTATTGCGGGATCGAGCGCCTGTACAACAGGCAATAAAAAGGCGATTGTTTTACCTGAACCTGTTGAGGAAAGTAAAATAACGTCGTCGGTAATTTTGATGGCATCGGCTGCAGCTACCTGCATTTCGTTGAGTGCCTCAATTTCAAGATTTGAAAGGATCTTTTCTACGGAAAGTGTATTGTTTTGCATTTTGGCAAAAGTAGGCATTATTTGGCCCCTTAAAACCAATTACAGACAAAGCAGTTGTAATTAATACGTTAAATGAGTATAGAAGAAGTAAAATAACAACCAGAATAATACTGCAAATATGGTCATCAGGGTCATTCCCAAATAAAACCATTTATTTTCATCCTTTTTGTCAATTTCAGTTTTGTAGTTTATATCAGCCATATCAGAGGAATATTGAGTTAAATATTAGGCAAATATACTTAGGAAGGGTTAAAATAATAATTTGGCCGCAATTTATTTAGTAATAATTTTTCATCGTTGTGATCCGTTAAGGGGTTGATTGTATAGAATCGATTCCCTGGAGTATTGCGGTTGAATCAAAAGTTGATTGATTGGATTCAGGAATAGTAAATGAATGGTACTGGCTATCAGGCTGCGCTTCAATCGTATTAAAAGCATTTGGAAAAAAATAACGAACGCCATTTTTTAAATCATTAATGCTCGGATCAAATAGAATATCCAATAAAATAATAACAAATACGATCTGGCATATTTTTTTGAACATTAGCCGATTATTTTGATGTATAAAATTAAGCAGTTAGTCTGAAATAGCCATGGTATGGCTTATTGGCGCTTTAAGCAAATATATGGAATACTATTTAAAGTTCCTATAATTAATATTATGTTAAATTGGCGCACGTAGCAAAAGAGTTTGTTACGAATTGTTCCTTGTTTTTTTACCCATGCCACACTGGAGTATTAAATGCGAAGATTGTGTTTTGCTTTTTAATGATTACCCTACTTAGCTGTAATTCAAATAAGCATCCTGTAATGATTCTTACAGGCGCAACCAATCCAATTATTTATGGTAAACTTTCTGATTTAGAGAGAAATGATAGTTTAGTTAGTGTTGGGATATTACTTAGAATGAAGAAGTAGTTTATCAATTTTTTTCATAACCTCTGACGGTTTTACTATTACGGTCATATTCGTATTGCCAATATGAGTAGATATAACTCCTCCAAATACCAATGAGTCTTTATCATTTGTTTCATATTTAAAAAACACAGGAGATCCTGACATACCACCTATTGATTGATTCATTAAGCAATACGAATTAGTCATTTTTACTTGGTTGCCCGCAAAACCGTATTCAAATACCGATGTATCATATGGCATCCTAGAAAGTGAAAAATTAATCTTTGCTATCATTCCATCTCCCGATTGACCATATCCAATTGAAAATATATCTAAAGGCGGTGAAGCTTTGAATTTTGGGTCTATAAATTTATCAATTGAGTATACTGTAAATCCTGGCGGTAATTTACCAGTTACCTCATAAACATATATATCTGGCTGTTCATAAAAATAACAGGGTTTGCTTTCTTTTACTATCTTTCTGACATCAATATAATATTTTTCTATTGGCTCTTGCTGTCCTGTCATAATCTCTAATGAATCAAACTTTATATTTGTTATCTTTCCTTTTTCTGCTGTATTTTGACCCGTAAAAGCATGATAACTTCCTACTAAGAATATTCTATTGTTTTTTCTTAGAAAAAAACATGTCGCTTGCCCGCTATTGTTGTCAACATCCTTATTTATCATTAGCATTGGATAGCTATACTTAGTAGTACTATCCATAAATATTTGTATTTGTTTAGACGGGTATAATTCAGGATGGTCTTTATGAAATTGGGTCTCAACCTGTTCCGGAGTTTGTTCTTTGTCATTATTGCATCCTAATAAACAAATCAGAAATAACAAACAAATAGTGTTTTTCATAGTAGGAATAAATTTCCACTAAAGATAAGCGAATGGGAGGATTTTTTCAAAATCCAAAGATGGCTCCGCAGCTAAAAAAAACAAGGAACAATTCGTAACAAACTATCGCACTCCTACGCTAGGTCAGCCAGCAGCACGGGTGTAAAGTAAGCTACGCCAAATTTACTTTACACCCCTACCCACAGGCCAACCAAAATAACATAATACATGTTATACAAATTTTCAATTGCTTTATCTAGATGTTTTTTTTTCAAAAAACAAGGGGGCAGCCCTGATATGATTTTTTTGATAATTATATTGTACTTAACGCTTCGCTTTTAAGGTAATTATCAAAAAAATCATATCAGGGCTGCAAGGAAAATGAAAATTCATATAAGAAAATTTTATGATAAATAGCCTCACGGCTAACCTTTTCTTTTTTCTTTTTTGCTCTATAACATCCAACCTTTATCTTACTTTTGAAGTATATGTGAGTATGAATAAAGATAATTGATTATTTTACTACAACTAAAAACTAAAGCTTATGAAATATTTACCACTAACAATTGCTGTATTTATTAGTCTTGTTATGTTTTCATCTTGTGCAAAACCTACTAATACGGAAACCACTATATATGATACTGTCGTATTGCACGACACACCTTCTACTAATTCACCTTATTATATAAAAGCTACTATTAACGGTATTAATGTTACTTACAACGGATATACAGCAGCAGTAAATGTAAATGTAGGTGGCCTGGTTCTATACGGATATAATAATGATGCGATAAATACTACAGATGGAATAACTTTAAGAATTGATAATAGTGCTTCAGGAGGCAACATTCCCGTTGGTATTGGCACTTATACCGATACCGCTAATCACAACTATGGTATTACAAATCATACCTGGAATCCTTACACCGCAACTATGACCTCTCAACAATTTGGTACAGATTACGTAACTGTTGTATTTGATGATACGATTACTGGGGCTACACCTTTTACTGCTATTATTACGGCAATTAATGATTCATCTGTTTCAGGTACTTTTTCAGGGGCGGTTTATTATGGTTTTAGTCCTGGCGCTCCTTTAGAAACTGAAACAATAACAAACGGTAGTTTCTACGTTCCTTTTTAAAGCAAACTTATATTCCATATTCAGGGATGGCATTATGACTACCCACTCGGTCAATGGGATAGCCTACCGGCAGAAGGATATTTTGTATGCCACCCAATCTTTCCCTGTTTTTGAAGTATATATAATTATACTAAACTAAAAGCTCATGAAACATTACATATTAGCGATTGCTGTTTTTATTTCCATACTTAGTTTGTCATCTTGCAAGAAAGCAGCTACCCCTACTGATCCTTCATCAACTACATCACCTTATTTGTAAAAGCTACTATTAATGGTGTTAATGTTACTTACAACGGTTATACAGCAGCTTTAATATCAATAGGAACATTAAATATTGCAGGAGCTAATAGTAGTGCAAGTTTATCTGATGGGATATTTTTCTGTTTATCTTATCGAGTACCATATGAACCTGGTATATACACTCCTGATGTTAATGTGTACCCCTCTGATCCGGTTATACCGGGAACCTATACTGATACAGCTATCATCCCACCTTATGGTACAAATGCTTATTATCTTCAGGATGCATACATACAAAAATATGGGATCCAATATATTCCAATAGCTTACCTTACCTCAACATCACCTGTTACTCCCTTTTCTGTCACTTTAACATCAATTACTGACTCAACTGTTTCGGGTACTTTCGTTGGTACAGTTTACGATAGTCCTACTCCAACAATAGTAACAAACGGCAGCTTCTACGTTCCTTTCTAAAGTAGATTATATTTTATATTCAGGGTAGCTATAATGCTACCCTTTTTTATTATGCGAGTGTGAGGAAGTCGGTCAACAGCATCGCCTGCGGGCAGCAAGGATGATATTTTGTTTTCTTATATTCGCGTCTTATGGTATTGATGAATATAACTTTGATTTTCTGCACGGTAGGATCATTTTTTATAATAATGATTCCTCTTATGGGTTATGATTTAAAAGGAGGAAAATATTATCTATTAATCGGCATCTTAACCCTACTTCTAGGTATGGCAGGATTGTTCTTAAATCTTTTGAATTAATCATTGTTAATTGCAAAAAAACAGGACAAAGTATAAACTAAGCCCTGTTATGGTGATCCAATGCGTTGAGTATAGTGAAGATAGTAATTAATCGGGTGTTGCGCTTTTAACAGTTACATTAAAGCTGTTCATAGCATCCGATGGACAGATATTAGTGGAAATAATGATTATGGAACATTTTCTACCATGACACCAGCGAGCAAATAAAATAGTAAAACTTAACTTTATTTTGTAGAGAGTTGTCTAAAAACATCCTATTTATTTACGCTAGTGAAAAAATTCGGCTACGCCTCATAAAACGGTAGCTTCTATGTTCCTTTCTAACACAAAACTTGTATTCTATAGTAAGAGGTAGATAGAGGTAGCTGTAGCGCTACTTTTTTTCATTTTATATCAAAATAAGAAAGGGACGTAGAAACGTCCCTCGTATTTCATGAAAATCTAATTCTTTCTACTGCTCGCCTGAGCACACGTAGAAGGCAAATATATCTTTGAAAATGAGTGATGGGTAGTTAACAGGAAGTTGTTATATGGTTAATGTTCGTTAACAATCTCTAAAAAAAGAAAGGAACCTGAAAAGGTCCCCTTGATATCTTTATTTAACAAAACTAACTCTGAATGTTCTATTTAGAACAATTCAAATACTAAGCCAAACAAAGAAAGGAACCTAAAAAGGCTCCTTTGATATATAATCTCTAACTTTATTTACCCTAACTAACTGAGTAAAAACACTACTGAGGTAACTATTATCGGACCAACTAACTACTTAAAACGTTAACATGGTTATCATACATTCAAACAAGGTTATTGTTTATGTGAAAGGAAAGAGCGTTAAAAAATGGCATTGATACTGTCTATCTTTTTCCCCGAATTAAGGTATAGTTGTGTACTAAATTAAACAGTACTTAACCAATTATACTTGTTTGTCTCCTGCTGAATAAATATCCCCTTTGCTGAAGGTTATTTTATTAATTAATTGCTACCTTACATAAAACAAAACACTTGCTATGGATTGGTATTTTACTTTTATCGGACTACTTATAAACTTTATTGGAGCATTGATGATGTTCTTTAATATTCCTGCAACTGATGGGAAAATGCAAAAAGGATTAAAGATGGGTATCTTGGTATTATCCTTTGGGTTTGTGCTACAGCTGATAGGCCTAATTATTGGTAAATATTATATATCACTTCCCTAATTTTCAATTACTTTATAGAATGTTGACTTTACACAATTGGAATTAATTCTCCTGGATAACGTATTTTTGACTGCTTATGAGAAAAAGGAGGCGGAAAATTGCTATAAAAAAAACCAGTAATACTAAAATAGTTGTCGCCTGCTTGCTTACACTATTGATACAAGTCATTATAGGCCTGTTACTTGATGAATACGCCCTTTATATATCTTTTATTCTAACTACTCTTATTGGGATTTTTATATGGTTTTTCCATAGGAAACTAAAACGTTTCAGTATTGGATTATTGATCATTGTTGGATTGGATGTGCTTTGGTGTACCTATCAAATGTACAACGTAGCGCCACCAACAAAAAGCCTGTTACAGGATCGTGAATTCATTAGAGAAGAAGATGTAGAACCCAGAAATTAACTATCATTCAGGCTCCCTCCTTTTTGGTTTATAGGACAAATAACCCTGTTTACATCAATCATTCGCCGATTAGCGTCTTTCTTATGTAACAATCCATGACAATGGTCTTAATTGCAGTATAAATTTTACTCATCAGGGGTAAAGTTAGATTATGTACTCGAGGGCTGTTTCTACAGTCCTTTCTTTTTGTCCCCCATCCTAGCGTATATCATCTTCCTATTTGCGGAAATTATTAAACTTTGGTTACCATTTACCCAACCTTTATTGATGCCGGTCAGTATATTAGAGTTATGAAAAGAACCGTTTTAACCACACTGATCCTATTACTAATAGCCACAGCAACCATTTATTCGGATTGTGAACCAGGGACATCGCACCCTTTTCCCATTCCACAAGTTGTGGGAAGTTGGGATTGTATCAGAAGCTGGTCAACGATAGATTCATTGTACAGCTCCTATTCAGCAACGGTGTATGATTCTTTCTTTTCTTATCATACCCATAATGGTTATACGTTTTTAGCAAATGATAGTTTTGTTTACACGGATTATACAGTAACACCTGCTGTCGTAGAAACAGGCAAGTATTATTTCCCACTATTTAACGGGTATCAACAGCTCCTTATTCTAACACCTACGTCAGGAAGCCCGGATAGTTTATCTTTTATACCTGATGGCGGAAATGAATTTAAAATTGCCTACATAACAACTTATCCGCGATACGAGGATTCTACAACTGAGTATTATCTTTATAAGCAATAAGTGAACACGCGCGTCTCTGCAATCAGTGTTCTTGCAAAACTCTTCAAGACTCCAGAAGCCTATTTTTAAGGAGTATTTGTAGCATGGTTACTATCATTTCTGTAGTAGTTCTACTATTTTTTAAACAAAATGAATAATATCTGCAATTAAAATAATGAACTATGGAAAGAAATACTAATTTCATAAAAGTTTTCATAGGGTACGGATTAAAAACGGGGCGAAGTTTCTACTTCAGCCCCAATTTTTTATAGCGATTGCCCTTTTTGTTCCGAACTATACGATTGAGCATTTATTCTTACCTTTATCGCTTTATGTGCCTTTAATTTTTCCTTAACGGGTACTATTTGTAATTATGAGCAGATTAATAGAAGCCTTTAAAAATCTTCGTAAACAACATTATTTAAAACTTGATTACAAAGGGAAATATGCATTTGTAGGAATTGGTAACCATAGTATTAATAACTTATACCCTGTTCTGAATTATGTACGCTTGCCGTTAAAATACATTGTGGTCAATAGCGCTGCAAATGCGGCTATAATTGATACTCATTTTGCCGGTACAATAGGTACGAATGATTTTGAGACGGTTTTAAAGGATGATGAAATAACCGGGGTATTGATCTGTGCGCATCCTGCAACTCATTTCAATTTGGTTAAAAAGGCTTTACAACATAATAAAAATGTTTTTGTAGAGAAACCACCTTGTCTGACGAAAGAAGAACTTCAGGAATTGATCGCGGTAGAAAAAAATAGTACAGGCGCTTGTTTAGTAGGTATGCAAAAACGCTACTCGCCTGTTGTCGATTCTTTTAAAAAGCATTTGACCGGTGATATCGTTTCGTATAATTACCGGTTTTTAACGGGTGCATATCCTGAAGGAGATAGTATTTTGGATATTTTTATCCATCCGCTGGATCTGATAGGTTATTTATTTGGGAAATTTACAGTGGCATCGGTACAGCGAGCTAAAAAAGATTCGATCTTTATACACCTGCTGCATGATGGTTTTATAGGGAGCATTGAACTATCTACCGATTATAGCTGGAAAAGTGCAGAGGAAAGCCTGATCGTTAATACCGATAAGGGTGTGTACAGCATGCAAAATTTGGAAACATTAACATTCAAAAAAAAGCCGGGCACATTATTTTCTGTTCCTTTGGAGAAGATTAAAAAGGTTACTGAAGAAACAACAACATTATTCAGCAGAAACAATTTTAATCCGGTAATGGAGAATAACCAATTGTTCACTGCCGGCTATTATAATGAACTAAAAAATTTTATATCCATCAGTGAAAAAGGGAAAACAAAAAACCTATCTTCTTTAACTGATATGGTTTTAACTTACGACCTGATAACACAAATTAAAAATAAACAGTAGTTATGTATAGTAAATTAGATTATTTGCGCCGTGGAATGCGTTTTGTAAATAATAAGCTTCGTCCGGGCCACAAAACATTGTCAACCTTAATGTTCTACGGTACGGATCTTTGTGATTCGGGTTGTAAACATTGCCTTATCTGGGCCAAAAGACCGGTAAAGCATTTACCAATGGAAAAGATCATTGAAGTAATGAAAAGCAAATGTGTTACGAAACACACTACTGTAGGTTTGGAGGGTGGAGAATTTTTATTGCACCCTGAAGCAATGGAGATCTTAAAATGGTTCAAAGAAAATCATCCTAATTTCGATCTGCTTTCTAACTGCTTAAAACCCGAGAATGTAATTGAAGCAGTAAAAAAATACCCGCCTAAAAGATTATACATTTCTCTTGATGGAACCAAAGACACGTACCTCTATATGCGTGGTAAAGACGGATATGATAATGTGCTTCGTGTAGTAAAAGAATGTAAGGATCTAGTGCCTATTTCACTGATGTTCACCTTATCTCCCTACAACAGTTTCGATGATATGGAGCATGTAATTGAAGTAGCCAAGAAAAACAATATTGATGTTCGTATCGGTACGTATAATGATATTGCGTTTTTTGATACGGTAGAAAAAGCACATGAAACAGAGATCGGCGCTATAAAAAATACGGAAGTATTGACCTATGGTACTGTTAGAAAAGCAAAACAGGAAGGCCTTTGGGATAAAAATGCTGTCTTAAATGTTTTGGAACAAGAAGAAATTGCTACGCCGAAACATGACCACACTAAAGTGGCTGATTCAAAGACTTTCAAACAAAGCATTCCCTGGAATATAGAAGATACGACTGAGAACTACGATTTCTTATTGTTATACGATGAATGGAGAAAGAAAAAAACCAACCTAAAATGCTATAGCATCTTAGACAGTATCGTTATTCATCCGGATGGTGCCGTTCCTATTTGCCAGAATTTGGATCTGAAACTGGGTAATGTAAATACCAATACCCTTGATAATATCTTCAATTCTTTGGCTACGCAAAAGGTGCAAAAAGAACACGTAGATAATTGCAATCAATGCTGGATCAACTTTCATAGAAAATACGATATCGTAATGATGCGTACATTAGAGAAAGGATTGCCTAAATGGTTAATTGAAAAGATCTTTGGTGATTATCAGTGGACCGATAATAAAAAAGTTACTTATAAGGAATTTATGGAGCAGAACAGACGCGCTTAATAATTTATCAATAATTAAATTAAAAAAGGCTATCAATTTTGATAGCCTTTTTTATTAAGGGAGATATATTATTCTATACACCAAATTGTTTTAAATGATGGTGCAGGTGTTTGTAAAACATCACATCCCATTCATGTTTGGTGAGCCTTCCGAATGAATGAGATTCTTTTCCATCAAAATAATTTCCACCAAGCTCCTGTGTTTTTTTTATGTGATTGATCAGGCGTGTTTTCTCTTCATCAAAATTTTTATCTTCTTTAATAAGAAAAGCTGGAGCAGTCTGTAAACTTTTTTTGTAAGGCTTGGTATTTTTTACGATCAGGTTCTTTAAGAATAATTTCAATAGGATCTTTGTAAAAGCATTTGGCTTAGGATGTTTATTCTCATAAACAAGTTCATAACTCACATTGCAGTGAGCCAGCATTTGCGCCACAGTCATTTTTCCCCAAAGAGGTTTTGATGAAGGCTTTAAATTATCAATACGATTGATCATTTCAGTAACATCGGTCTGGTCGAATACGCTTGTCATACGGCAATTATTTTTCGCTAAGATAAAGCGTGGGATTGATATTCAGATAAAAAACGCCTCTTTTGAGAGACGTTTTCAATTAAAATTGCTTCTTACTATTTTATGAGGCTACGCTTCTATCTTTTTAAAACGATAGATAGAGAAAATAAACAGTACGATCATCGTCCCTCCCATTACAATAAAATCCGTGGTTAATCCAAAATGACTTTGGTTGATGAGTGTCGTACGCATCGCATCCACCGCATAAGAAAGCGGATTCAATGTGGCAATCACTTTCATTACACCGGGAATATTATCCAGCGGATACATTGAACCTGATAAAAAGAACAATGGTACTACTAAGAAATTAGTTACTGCCATAAAGCTTGGCATATCATCTACAATCGCGCCTATGGCGGAACTGAAGCTTACCATTGCCAAAGAAAGCATGGTCATAGCTAGTATAGTAATGAACAGTGCCGGCCAGCTGTATGGATGAAAGCCGAATATCAATGCGATAATAAATAAAGCAACTCCCTGAATGACACCGATCGTTGCGCCGCCCAACGCACCACCTAACATTACAGTAGTACGTGATACCGGAGCCACCAATGTTTCTTTTAAAAATCCGAATTGTTTATCGAATAATATATTAGCGCCCCAAAAAATAGAGGTAAACAAAATGGTCTGCGCAATAACACCCGGTACTATAAATTGTACGTAACTACCCCTACCCGCTTTTTCGAATATCGAATTAAAACCATAACCCAATGCAAGGAAATAGACCAGGGGTTGTACAATGCTCAGCACCATGCGAAGTCCTGAGCGCCTGTATTTTTTCATCTGGCGAAGCCATAAAATATATATTGTATCCATGTGATCGTTTAATTTTTTATCTGTTTACTACTCTTCTTATGATCTCTTTTTTGCTGGCGGAACTGCTAAGCGTTTCATCACGCACATCTTTGCCGGTTAATTCGAGGTATGCTTTTTCAAGATTGTCGGTTCCCGTTTGTTGTTTTAATTCTTCCGATGTTCCAAGCGCAACAATTTTCCCATGATCGATTATTGCGATGCGATCTGCCACAGCTTCTGCCTCGCCGAGATAATGCGTGGTGAAAAATATCGTCATCCCTTCTTTTTCATTTAGCTTTTGAATATAGTTCCACAAAAGATTTCTTGTCTGTGCATCCAATCCTAACGTAGGCTCATCCAAAAAAAGCACTTTGGGATGATGCAATAAACCTCTTGCAATTTCCAGTCTGCGTTTCATTCCGCCTGAAAATGTTTTTACAAGCGAATCTTTTCTGTCCCACAATTCTACCAGGTTTAATAACTCCTGCGAACGGACAGGAATTGTTTTCTTATCAAGGCCATACAATATGGCGTGTAGTTCCAAATTTTCATAAGCGGTCAGGTCACCGTCCAGGCTTGGATCCTGGAACACGATACCGAAAGTTTTTCTTACGGTATTTTGCTCAGTTACCACATCATGGCCGGCCAATGTCAGCTTGCCTTCTGTTGGTAATAATAAAGTGGTCAGCATTTTTATGGTCGTGCTTTTTCCGGCGCCATTAGGGCCAAGAAAACCGAATATTTCTCCGGCACGAACGCTAAAGCTGATATTATCAACAGCCGTGACCTCTTTAAATTTTTTTGTAACGCCTTCAACTGAAATAATATTTTCCATTGGTTGTCTTTTCGAATGAGTGTATTGTGTAGACGAATCAGCACACAAAATATTTTAAATATTGTTCTATTCTTTGGCAAAGATTTGATAAAAGTTGGTTGTTACCAAACCTAATTCGGCTAAGGGAAATAAAAGAAAGGTGAATGCTACTATTTTAGCGCTAGGATATACTATTTTAAGCTGTTTTCAAAAAAAGCCATTGCTATTGCCCATGCTTCCTTGGCGGCTTTCGGGTTATAACTTGCCTTGTCATCGCAGTTAAACCCATGATCTGCATAGGATATATTCAGATTAATGAATTCTTTATTGGCCAACTTTAATTCATTTACAACTGCATCAATATGTTCCTGTAAAATATGTTTATCTAATCCACCCCAAACCAAAAGTTGGGGAGCCTGTATTTCCGCCAAACGATTTAGAATGGATTGCGTACCGCCTGCATAGTAAGACACTGATGCGGCCAATGGCAATACAATATTGGCAACTAAGGATACTCTGCCACCCAAACAAAAACCAATGCAGCCGATCTTATTTTTCAAAACATTTGTTTGTTGTTGCAACCAGCTGAATGTAGCTTTCAGGTCAGCTTCCAGGCCTTCATTTGTTATTGCAGTATAGTGTGGAGTTACCGCAGCAAAATCTGTATAGCTTGCTTCAAAGCCCGGTGGTGCAGTACGATGAAACAATTCAGGCGCGACAGCAACATAACCCTGCAGCGCAAGCCTGTCTGCAATAGAACGAATATGGCTGGTCACTCCAAAAGCTTCCTGAAAAACCATAATGGCCGGAAATGGGCCATTACCTTTTGGTATTGCAACATACACGTCCATCGTCGTTCCATCAGTTGGAGAAACGGTAATATAATTTTGTCCAGGCATTTTTATTTCGATTGAGCACGAAAGTCATGAAAAGTACCGGTAAGGATTCCACGTATTTTATTAATGGAAAATTGTCGGTATGAATGGGGATGAAATAGTTAACTATTGGGCCTGCCAATTATTATTGATCGTATCCGCATCCATAAAAATGCCGCCATCCAATTTGACCGATTGAATTTTCTTAGACGTTTTGATATTGACTGTGGCTGTGCTTTGATCGCTTTCCCAGATGGCAGGTGTTTGGTGAAATGTTTCCTGGCTTCCGTCCGTATAAGTTATTATTGCATCTACTGGTGCGACAAAACCGCCGATGTTTTTAATCGTTAGTGTGTATCCATCTGCTGTAGCTTTTACATCCTGCAAAGCAAGATCAATGTAACCAGTGCCGAAGAACCAGTTATTCCAAAACCAATTTAAGTTTTTACCTGATACATTGTTAAACGTGTAAAAGAAATCCCAGGGTGTTGGATGTTTGCCATGCCAGCGATCCATGTAGGCGTGTAAACATTTACGGAACATATCATCACCTAACAGATCTTTTACGGCAAGATAACCAAGCGAGGCTTTTCCATATTCATTATTACCTAATCCGGCACCATTTAAAACATTGCCTGGGGTAATGATGGGAATCTGTTCTTCATCAGAAGCATCGTGTATCCATTGATTGACACGAAAATGTTTATAATTATCTTCAGCCTGTTCTTTTCCCATATCGTTGCTGCCGATCAATAGTTCAAATGTTGTTGCCCATCCTTCATCCATAAAACCATACCGGTGTTCATTGATGCCCATGTAAAAAGGAAACCAGGTATGAGAAATTTCATGCTCTACCACAAAACGCGAGAATGTTGTATCCGCATTGGTATTATCATTTACCATCATCGGATATTCCATATCGGCAAAACCCTGTACAATTGTTGTTTTTGGAAAAGGATAGGCAACGCCCGGCCAAACTCTCGATAACCAATACAATGAATGCCTGCCCCATTGCGCCATATAATGAAAATCAGTTGCCGTATCATTGTAAGCAGATTGCACGCTGGCACGGCGCTTTGTGGCATCATCCACCACTACGCTGGATGCGTCCCATACATAATGATCGCTGATGGCGCAGGTTACATCGGTAATATTATTGGCTGTCCATTTCCATGCGTTCATCTCATTTTGTGCAGTAATTTTTTTTGAAGCGATATCAGCGCTTGTGGCAACATGAATAATATCATCACTTGTCATTGACCTTTCCAGGCGTTTTGCATAGGTTGGTTGTAAAACCTTAGCCGGATCCTGCAAAGTACCTGTCACCCAAACAATAAAATTTTTAGGTGCATTTACTGTTAGCGTATAATCATTGAAATCATTGTAAAATTCTTGTGCATCTGTAAAGTCCATTCTATCCCAGCCATGGTAATCATCAAAAACGGCTACTCTTGGATAAAAGTAAGCAAGGAAAAATGAGGTAGAGTCCATTGCCCCTTCTCTTCCAAAACGATTAGGTGTAATAGCATAGTGCCAGTCGAATGTTATTGTAACCGAAGCATTGGGTGCCAGTGGTTTTTCAAGCCTGATAGGTTCCCAGGTATAAGCAGGTTCGTTCCATTCATTTTCCTGGCCATCGATGGTCAGCTTGTCTATGTGTACACCGGAATTCAAATAATCTTCTGTATTAGGAACAAATCTTATTGTACCGGGTTTATGAATATTTTGAATAAGCTTTATCACCAGCCTCTTTAAAGTATCAGGACTACTATTAGTATATGAAATTGTTTCAGTACCCTTAATAATAGGTTCTGGAGGATTGACTGTTACTGTGATATTATAAACCGCATGGTTCTGCCAGTAATTTTTTCCGGGCTTTCCATCTAATGACCTGGTCTCATTTTTATAGGCTTGTACGATATTGCGTGGCATAAACAATGTCGTTTGCGCAGTGGAAGCATTAGTACAGGCAATTACCAACATAGTTGTGCATAAAAAACGTAGCATAGGAATAGTTTTATTTAGGTAAGATAAGAATAAATAAGATTTTGGCAACTGGTTGCTATGGCACAAATTAAAATGCCAGCTAAATTTGTTTTTTTAGCTGGCATTTATTGTTAGGTAAAATTATTATTGAGGGGTTGTGCTGCTATCGTTAACAGTTCTACCTTTCATTTTTCTTACGTCAACTTTATCAGTCCTGAGCCATTTTGTTTTGATCATAATACCTGCGTTTGTTCCTGAAGGCTCAATGTGGTATTCTTTTCCTTCATAGGTAATGATACCGTAATCACTTACCCAGCTATTGGCCAAAACGCGGTATGGATCGTAGATCGTGCCTGCCTGTGTTCTACCAAAATTCAGAAAATTATTATTGCCTACTTCAAAAGATATGGACAACTTATTTGGACTTACCATGGTACATACGCCGGGGGTACCTTTCTTGAGAACGATAATGTTCATGTAATGTCCGTTTACGAATTTGATGGTACCGGCTGTAACCTGCGTCTGGCTCCCATTTTCTAATTCACGGGTTAATTCAATATCACGGTCTACATAATATTGAATTTTAGTTAACGGCACAGAAGTCGCTTCTATCTTGCTTCTTATAGCCGGGGTAAAATAAGTTTTTCCGCTACCGCAGGAAGCGAAGATCAGTGCTGAAGAGATGATCGTTAGATAAAAATATTTTTTCATATTGCTTTTTTTCATAGTAAATAGACAACAATTAATTAAGAAAGTTTATCCGTTAAGAAAATATTAACAGGCTGGTGACAAAATTAGTTAATTACTGGTTGATATGAATGTTTGGCACAGTGTCTGCTACTTATCTATAGAAACTATTTTTTTAACTAAAAAATAAAAACAATGAAAGCATTAAAAATTCAGCATAAGATTGCACTTGGCGTAAGCGCTGCAATTGCTATCGCTTATGCGGTTGCCAAAATAAGAGCATTTAAGAATGCAAAAGTTGTGGAAGAACAACCTTATTCTTAATATAAACTTCAAAAATTAATGGACATTTTAAATGTCCATTTTTATTTTTCCATATTTATTGATAGCAACTATTTCAGTAGATTTATGTAATTATTGATCTTGATTTCAAAACGATTAAACCATGTCAACCTTTTCAGAACTGATCAAATCATCGAAACTTTTATTGGTAGATTTTTCTGCGGAATGGTGCGGCCCTTGTAAAATGATGAAGCCGATCCTCGAAGAATTAAAAAAGAAGATCGGCGATAAAGCCACGATCATTAAAATTGACATTGATAAAAGTCCCCAGACAGCAAGCACTTACCAGATACAAGGCGTACCTACGTTGATCCTTTTTCAAAATGGCATAATTAAATGGCGACAATCAGGTGTTATACCTGCCAGCCAGCTGGAAAGTATTATTCAGCAGCATACATCTTAAACTACCTTTTTAGCTGGCAAGTCAAAAGCAACGGCTTCGTGTATAAAGTTTCCATTGTGTGAACCGTCACAAAATGGTTTGTTCTTAGACAACCCGCAACGACAAAGCCCTATTACTTCTCTTCCGGCAAGTCCGTATACATTTCCGTTTCTATCTACTATTTCAAAATCACCTTCAATCTTTAGTGAGCCGTTCGTATTGATTATAAGTTTTGTTGTTGCCATTTTTTTGATAAAAATAACGAAAATTAAAATTAGTATTCATTAATAAAATTCATTGGCTATAAATTCGCAATGAAATTATTTCCCAACTTTATCAATAGGCCTAAAACGCAAAGCGCTCCAGATATCGTCTATGGAAACAGCTGTTACTGTGGTGATACCAAATTCTTCTCCTGTTACACGAATAGTATCTCTGTTGATATCAGTTTTTATTTTTGAAGTTCCTTTTGGATAGGCGAACCATAGCACACTATCCGGTTCAATATTCTTTAAATTAGTTTTGAGGAAATTCAGGTACTCTTTATTGTTATTGATGAAGACCAATGTATTGGCGCTCTTTGTCTTTTTATCGAAGTTTGTTTTGAAGCCGATTTTTTTTAACGCAGCTTCAATGGATGCAGGTGCATTGCAAACAATGCCCGCATCTTTGAATTTGAATTTTTTTATGATATCCTGCATCATTCTGGAGTTTAAGTTGTAACGAATTTATTATAAAACTTCAGTAAAAATTAGCAATGCCCTGCTTGGTGTCCACGAAACAAAGGATTAATTATTTTATAGGCTTGTAACAAAGCAACACAACACCACTCTTAAATATTTTAGAATCGATAAGCTTAAGATTAAGTGGATGTTTTAAGCCTTTGAACATTGGCTCGCCTTTGCCCAATGCAACCGGGTCGATCATGACCTGGTATTCATCGATCAAACCATGTTCCGCTAATTGTGTTATAATACTACCGCTACCTAATATCGTTATATCCTGTGGCAGTTTTTTTAATTTTTTGACTTCGGTAACAAGATCTGTTTTTACAAGCGTTGTATTTTTCCAGGTAACTTTTTTTAAAGTTGTTGAAAATACGATCTTATTAGATTCATTCATGCCTTTAGCAACAACCGGATCCATTTCCGATGCCATCGGGGTCGGCCAAAAACTTTCCATCATTTGATAGGTAACACGGCCAAAAAGTAATGTATTACCTGATTGTAATGCTTTTTCGGCATATTTATTTTCTTCTTTGCCATGCTTGTGCCAGCTTATATCTTCCTTTGCTCCTTTATAATAGCCATTGAGCGTTGTAAAATTAAATACAGTGATCTTACTCATATTTTTTTGTATAAAGATAAATAAGGCATCGAAAAATGGCAAGTAGAATTACGCCTATTTATTAACTGGCGCAAGTTTTCCGAAGGATAACTTGTGTCTACCATGCCGCCAGTTTCCTAACTGGCGAAACAAAAATTATAAAAGAACAACCTCAATCCTACCCTTCCTCGTAGTATAATAATCCACACCACTACTATAAATATAATCCTGCGGTTCATAAACAATACCGGCGCGAACAGGATTTTCATGCAAATAATCCAATCGTTGTTGTTTAATAGTATGCGTACTTAATTCAATAGGATGATTATCCTGTTGCCAAAACTGAATATCTTTATTGTTGCTGTTCCGTTTACCCGCTCTTTCAAACATCCAGATCATCCATTCTTTTCTACCTTCTTTGGGATTTTCTTTTATTGCTTTTACAATTTGTGTGCTGGTAAATTTTTTAAGGTCGCGCAATATATCGCTGATGGTATGACCTTCGTTTGCACTGATAATTAAATGAACATGATTACTCATAATAACCCAGGCATGTAAAATCAATCCCTTTTCTTTACTGCAGTATTGTAAGCTTTCGAGTATGATCTCTTTGTAGTCTGATCTTGTTAAGGCATCTATCCAGTTGACTACGCTAAAGGTTACGAAGTGAGCCAGTTCGTTATTTCGAACTTTGTATTTAGTTGACATTGGGTGGATTTTGTAAACTAAATATAGGGAATGTTTATTGTTTTGTTACGTGCCAGTTAGGAAACTGGCTGCATGGTAGACACAAGTCATCCTTCGGAAGACTTGCGCCAGTGAGGTTTACTTTCTAATTATTGGAACACCTACATCGGCGGAAGATTTTGTAAACTAAATATAGGGAATGTTTATTGTTATGTTACTCGCCAGTTAGGAAACTGGCTGCATAGTAGACACAAGTCATCCTTCGGAAGACTTGCGCCAGTGAAGGGACTTAGCTTTCTAATTTGGATTTTATGGGTACGATCTATCATACTACTATAATTTACCTTTAAATATAAATCCACCAGATCCAGAAGCAATCGATACAAGAAGAGTTGAAACACCTTCTTTTATTCCATTCACAAAAACCAATAATAAGATGCAAAATATTATTAAAAATAAAGCTATTGCATCTTTATAATTTTTATAAATAAATCCTTTCCAATCTAATTGGACATTTCTTATTCCTTGTTTTCTTTCATCATTCCTCATCCTCTAATTTATTTAAATCTGCTAAAAATGGTATTCTTCCTCCAAACTGTCCTTCAAAATATCCCTTTCTAATGTCTTTATCAAATCGAGGTCTGAACTCGCTTAATGAATATAATTTTGTACCCCCATCCTTATCTTTTTCGCAAAACCATATTTCATCCTGACGGAACAAATGCAAATCAAGTAAATAGGATTCATGAGTGGTAAAAATTAATTGCCCTGCATCCTCTGGAATAGTTTTCAAATATAAATATAGTATCTCTTTTATTAAAACTGGATGAAAACTTGATTCAATTTCATCAATGATAAATATTTCTCCCTTATTAATAGACCTATATATTGCGGGAAGTAATTCAAATAATCTTTGAATACCTTGTGATTCTTCTGAAAACTTAAACTCGACTTCTTCTCCTTTTGAATTTTTATGTATAGTTGATATTTTAACAAACTTAACTTCATTGTTTTCAACATATCCGGTATATAAATCTCCACCTTGAAACATCCCTGCATACTCTTTTTTATTAGGATTGGTCAACATATTGTCGATAAGAACAGGATGAATAATTATTCCTTTTGTTTTTAATTCCTCCACTGAATATTTTACCAACTTAATATCAGAAATTCCAACCTTTGCTTCTTGTATCAATTTCTTTGAAGATTCAAAGAAATCTTGATCTGTCATAAAAGTATACGCCAGACTAAACCTAGGGTTCTCTATAGTTTGTATAGGATTTGAAATAAGAGCACCTACCGATATAAACTTTAACTTATTATAAAACCAATCATACGGAATTTGGGTTTCGGGAATCTTTTTATTTACAGATTCTTTTAAAAAAGTTTGGTTTTCTCTAAGTTCATCTGAATATATTTCTTCTCTTAATTTTTCTTTTTGATCTTTATTTCTATTAGGAGCAATAGTTAATGAGGTTTTTTTTCCAGTGTATTTTCTTTTGAAAACAATGATTTCGCTTTGTTCTGATATTTGTAATAAATCTTCCCGAACTATTATGTCGTTAAGAATTTCTAATGAATAATTGTATCTTTTACTTTCAGCCAAAAAATCAATTTCGAATTTTGTAGGAAGATTGCGACAATCAGATAATTTAAATATCGGAATATTTAATTTTTCATTGATATCTCTAGTACCGACAGTTATTAGTTTATGTAAAAACTGAATTGCTAAAAGGACATTAGTTTTTCCTGAACCGTTAGTGCCATAAATTGCAGCGGCTCTTAATACTTCTTTGTCTTTATATTTAACTAGATGAGATTCATGTCGTTTATAAGAACCTGAAAACATATTGAATTCAATCTCATCCTTAATAGATTTAAAATTGGAACAATAGAACTTAAGTAGCATTTTGCGATTTTTTACAAATTTAAGTAACTTAAATTTAAAATGTGAAAAAATCACGTGAAAAAATCACATCTGTTGTATTTTTAACTTATATTTGCAATGTGGTACAAACAAAAAGCCCTTTGACTTACGATCAAAGGACTTTGAGAAACTTTTTTTAGTTTAAGTGGTTAAATCTTAGAATGCAAATGTATATGCCCACCCAATAACTTCCAAATCTTTCTCCATTAAGGCTATCAGCTTAAAATGTTTGTTTTTGCAACCCTGTATGTCCTACAGGTAATTCAATTAATAGTCAAAAATCAAACAAAATGGCCAAACTGACCACCAATCAAGCCGAGTTAATCGGCAAATCAAAAACCAAGTACATATTCCCAGACATTTACGCTATTGGAAGCGAATACCCTGATGAATCGGGTATATATGCTTTTACTAAGCGTACGAAGTTAGCTTCTGGTGGATACTCACATCATGTGATATACATTGGATTAACAGAATCGTTCAAAACAAGATTTTCTAACCACCATAAGGAAAAGGAAATCTTAAAAGAAGGAGCAAACGCAGTTTGTTTAATGCCAGTTAAAAAGGCAACAGACAGAGAGACGTTTGAAAAAGACTTAATCGCTGGATTAAAACCTTGCTGTAACGAGGTGCATGTTTAAGCGACAGTCTCAATAATCAATCCTCGTTTTTCCACGACCTTTTCAAAGGCTTTTCTCGTAAACCATTTGCATTCAAAATAAACGTCTTTTTTAAAAGGGCGTTTATTTTTTCTACCATTGTTTTAAATAAGTGCAACATAAATAGAAGACTTTTAAAGTCTCCGAACTTATCAGGTCGCTTATATCGTTGCTACGATAATTCGCTCGTGGCAGCAGGGGTTAAACGTTTTACAAAGATATGCCGCACAAGTGAGTGACACAACGATGCCGCAATGAAATACAAATGCCGGTAAACAAAACTATTTATTCAAAAAGGTCTGTTTGCAGGTTGTCTTTATCGTTCTTCTCCCAGGCAAAGTCCATGCTTTTGCTGTACTCTGTTAGCTTGGCTCCTACTGCCTTCCAGCCCATTACTTCTACTAATTTAGCCGGCTTGAATTTGTTGAGGCGCACTTGTTGTCCGCGGCCACTTTGTACCACGAGTACGGGTTCTTCCTGGGTTGTGACTGCTTCCAAACGATTGCCATCACCTTCTTTGATGAAGAAGAATTTGTTGTGGAGCGTTGTGGTTTCAATTTTAAAACGCTTGATATTGTACTGTAGTTTATCGTTATCCAGATAAACAGCCGTAACTATTTTATTAGGGTTGAACTTTTCTATGAGTATCACTTTCTCCGTATCAAAGCGCTGCGTTAGCTCCTGGTCGGTTATCTGGTAATTACCATCGTTGTACATAATGAGCAGCCTGTCTTCCGCATCGAACTTGCCTAAGTAGGTTCCTTTTTCTTCGGTATTCAGTCTGCCGAATTTATCATCGAACCAAAGCTTTTTAGCATCCAGCGTAGATTTGCCGGCTTCTTTGAACTTAACGGTCTTGATAGGATATTTTGTTACGATATTACCTACACTGCTGCGCCCCTTGATCTCCTGGTCGCCGAAAGAAAATTCCAGCTCCTTATTTTTTGCCGCACAATTCGGACTCAAAGTAATTTTTACCGTCTCTGCCTCACCGTTAGCATTGGCAGAAAAATAATGCACTTTGCTTTTTTCTTCATCCTTCGCTAATGGATATTCCCTGTCGCGCGTGATACCGGTTACGTTGAAACGCTTGGCAAAGCTTACGCCTGTTTTACCATCTACATAGATCATATTGTAGGTAGTGCGCTCATCATTTTTCTGGAACACGGCCACATGAATGATATCCTTGCCGATAAATACTTTGTCGGCCACGCGTACCACTTTCATGATACCGCCCTTGGTAAAGGCGATAATATCATCCAGGTCGGATACTTCCGCAACAAATTCATCTTTCTTTAGACCGCTGCCGATAAAACCATCGGCATAATTCACGTATAATTTAATATTCGCAATAGCCACAGACTTAGCCTGTACGGTATCAAATTGTTTGATCTCCGTTTTGCGTTCTCTGCCCTTGCCGAATTTTTTTAATAGAGCGTCGTAATAAGCAACGGCATAATCAACCAGGTTAGCAATATCATGCTTTACTTGTTTGATCTCAGCTTCCAAAGATTTGATCTGTGCGGTTAATTCGTCGATATCCAGTTTATAGATACGGCGCACGGGCTTATCCGTTAGTTTAACGATATCTTCTCTGGTGATGGCGCGCTTTAATACTTTTTTAAATGGCTCGAATGCTTTGTTGATACCATCGATCACTTTCTCCCAGGTATCATATTTCTTTTCAAGCTCTTTGTATATTTTTTCTTCGAAGAATATTTTTTCTAAAGAAGTGTAGTGCCATTTTTCTTGTAACTCGCCTAGTTTGATCTCCAATTCACGTTTCAAGAGCTCTTTGGTATTGTCTGCAGAGATCTTTAATAATTCATGCGCGCCTAAGAAAATTGGTTTCTGATCAACAATTACACAAGCATTCGGAGAAATGCTCACTTCGCAATCTGTAAAAGCATACAAGGCATCGATGGTAATATCCGGAGAAATACCCGGCGCCAGCTCAATGATAATTTCTACCTCAGCAGCCGTATGATCGGTTACTTTTTTAATTTTTATTTTACCCTGGTCGGTTGCTTTTACAATACTTTCCATCAACTGCGTTGTAGTAACACCGTAAGGAACGTTCCGGATAACCAATGTTTTTTTGTCCTGCTCTTCTATCACCGCACGCACCCTTACTTTACCGCCGCGCTTGCCATCATTGTAATTGCTGGCATCCATGGTGCCGCCGGTTTGAAAATCAGGGTAGATCTCAAACTTTTTACCTTTTAAATATTTGATAGAAGCTTCTATCAATTCGCAAAAATTATGTGGTAATATTTTCGTTGCCAAACCCACCGCGATACCTTCTGCACCCTGCGCCAACAGCAAAGGAAACTTCATCGGCAAAGTCACCGGTTCATTTTTTCTGCCATCATAGCTTAATTGCCAGTTGGTAGTTTTTGCATTAAACGCAACTTCCAAAGCGAACTTGCTTAAACGTGCCTCGATATAACGTGCTGCTGCTGCGTCATCGCCTGTGCGTACATCGCCCCAGTTTCCTTGTGTTTCTATTAAGAGATCTTTTTGTCCGAGGTTAACCAAGGCATCGCCGATACTCGCATCACCATGCGGATGGTACTGCATGCTTTGTCCGATGATATTAGCCACTTTATTAAAGCGGCCATCATCCATTTCCTTCATGGCATGCAAAATTCTTCTTTGCACGGGTTTTAATCCGTCTTCCAGCGCAGGCACAGCTCTTTCTAAAATTACATAGCTGGCATAATCCAGGAACCATGTTTTGTATTGTCCGCTAATGCCGGCGTCGCTGTGTAAATATTCTTCTGTGTTTTTCTTTGCCATTGTTATGGTTGAATTATCTCGTGTTTTTCTTTTAAATGTTCAATGCTCAATGCGTCAATGTTCAATTTTCAATTTGTTCAAATTTGAAGGCTCTTCAGTTGAACATTGAACATTGAAAATTGGTAGTTGAACATTTATTTATTCTCCTTATTCTTAAAAGCTGTATCAATACTCTTAGCCACAATTGCAATTAATTCTTCTGTTTCTTTATAAATTCCATCAAGTTTCCCTAAAGGTTTTATCATTAATTTCTTCATTATCACTTTCAATGCTGTTCTACATTCTTTCAGCACTATTCCCATTTTATGAATAAAGTCATTTCGGGATTCTGCTGCTTGTACTTCACCATAATTAAATGTAGGCGAATGACAAGAGCGTACTAATTGACCAGCGATATAATTTCCTGCGCGAGTGTTTGGCAAAGCTTCAACAACATCGATCATTCTACAGGTAAAATCAACGAACCGATCTTCTAAATCGTATTTTTTAGTTTGCATAGGTGGATATTTTATAATTGAACATTGAGTATTGAATATTGAACATTCAATTAGTTGTACTCTCCCTCTTTCCCGATCTTCCCTAAGCTCGTAAACTTGAATCCCTCATTGTATTTTAATCCATACCCTGCAAACCTGTCTAAGGATGAATGCCCGAATAAGACCAAGCCTACTACTTCAACCGTCCAGTTACTGGTAAAAACACCTATCATTAAAACGATGATCGCTATTCCTTTGTGGTGAAAAAGATTGTAACAGGCCGCGCCAACAGTATTACCGGCCGTATAGCCTATCATGCTAATATCGGGGCCAAAGAAGGTGATCAGATACCACCACCAGCTTACCTGTAAATAATGTAATGCATAAATGCTGACAAGAAACATGGCCAACTCTTCCAGCTTTAATAATAGTTTCATACGCCTAGCTTTTGATCTTGATTTCAAAATCTTTCATGTTTGCTACCTTGCCCTGCACGTCAAACATGTTTTGTGCGATCATTACTTTTAAGCGCCAGAGTAAATAAGCATCACCTGTAGTGTGTTTAGCCTTGCTTAAAAATTGTGCAATGATCTTTGATGCTTTTTGCCAATCGCCGGTGATGAATTTTTTCAGCTCTGCATCATAAAAAGAATAGTCTTCGCTGATCAGTTTTTTGCCGCCTTCTAATAAACGAACACCTTTATTTTCATTGCATATTTTTGTCCATTCATCAGGATCGACTTCAAATTCACTTAGGGTAATTTCTCTCGATAGTTTTTTTGCTTTCAAAAATTCCTTTGCAGGGATCTCCGATAACCAGTTTGGATAAAAGATATTTCCTTTCTCATTGATGAAAGGCAGGTTATTCAGGTATAAAATATATACCCGGCTTTGAAATTCCTGCATGTATTTTAACAGCCAGTAGTAACCGCTTACATCATGTTTGTTTTGTGCGGCCCATATCCAGATCGTTTCATCCATATCCCTGCGCATGGTGCCTACTAATTCTGCTGCAGTTTTGTAATCGTCAACTTCGTCAGTAGCTGTTTTACCTTCGTAATCGCCACCGGCTAAAATATCTGCCCACCATTTTTTGCGTTCTTCTTTCCCTTCACCAAGGTAGATATTCGTTAACGGCCCAACCGCATAATCATCTTTTATCTGGATTATTTCACCTTGTAAGGTTTCATCTAAAACAATAGCCTGCTCTAATACATTTACATCGGCCTCATTAAAAACTATATGGATCATATTTCGATTAATTAAAAAATTAGTGATGCTATTCGTCGACTAAATCAAGTTCTACTTTTAGATTGTCGATGATAAAATCTTGTCTGCTGGGTGTATTCTTTCCCATATAATATTCTAACAGCTGCTGAATATGCGTTTCAGGTAAAAGCATTACAGGCTGCAATTTCATATCGTTTCCAATGAAACGTGCGAATTCTTCGGGGCTGATCTCTCCCAATCCTTTAAACCTTGTTATTTCCGGTTTGACGCCTAATTTTTTCATTGCTGCCTGCTTTTCCGCTTCATCGTAGCAATAAATTGTTTCCTGTTTATTTCTTACGCGGAACAAAGGCGTTTCCAAAATATAGACGTGCCCGTTCTTAACAACATCAGGAAAAAATTGCAGGAAGAATGTCATTAATAATAAACGGATATGCATACCATCCACATCGGCATCTGTAGCAAATACAATATTATTATAGCGAAGGTCTTCGTAATTTTCTTCGATATTTAAGGCATGCTGTAACAAGTTGAACTCTTCATTTTCGTATACCACCTTTTTAGTTAGCCCGAAACAGTTCAACGGTTTACCACGCAAGCTAAATACGGCTTGTGTTTCAACACTTCTCGCTTTAGTGATGCTACCACTCGCACTATCCCCTTCAGTAATAAAGATGGTGCTCTCTTTTTGTTTTTCTAAAACTTTTTCTTTGTCCTTACCCGTTGCATCGTCGTTGTAATGAAATTTACAATCCCTTAATTTTTTATTATGAAGATTGGCTTTTTTAGCTCTTTCATTCGCCAATTTTTTGATACCGGCTAATTCTTTACGTTCTCTTTCATTTTGTTCGATGCGTTTTTTTAACGCTTCGGCAGTAGCAGTGTTGCGGTGTAAATAATTATCTAATTCTTTCGCTAAAAAATCACCAATGAACTGGCGCATAGACGGGCCACCTTCAGATACATTGGCCGAGCCCAATTTTGTTTTCGTTTGACTTTCAAAGACCGGTTCCTGAACTCTTACACTGATGGCGGCACATATACTGCCTCTGATATCCGCCGCATCGTAATCTTTTTTATAAAATTCACGGATCGTTTTTACATACCCTTCTCTGAAAGCGGCTAAATGCGTACCGCCTTGCGTAGTGAATTGTCCGTTTACAAAACTGTAATATTCTTCGCCGTAGGCATTTTCGTGTGTAAGTGCTACTTCAATATCCTCACCTTTTAAGTGAATGATCGGGTAGCGGATTTCATCTTCATTTGTTTTGCGTTGCAAGAGATCCAACAAACCATTTTTGCTGACATATTTTTTGCCATTCAGGTTCATGATCAGGCCTGCATTCAGGTAACAATAGTTCCAGAACTGGCTGTCTAAATATTCCTGTACAAAATGAAAATTCTTAAAGATCGTATCGTCAGGTATAAAGGTTACAAATGTTCCGTTTGGTTCTTTTGTAGCAACTTCTTTATGTTCTTTAATTAAAATACCTTTCTGAAATTCTGCTGTCTTCTCTTTTCCATCACGGTAAGCGGTCACAGTAAAATTGTTGCTCAAAGCATTCACCGCTTTTGTACCTACACCATTTAAACCCACACTTTTTTGAAAAGCTTTGCTATCGTATTTCGCACCTGTATTGATCTTACTCACCACATCCACCACTTTACCTAAAGGAATACCACGGCCAAAATCGCGCACCGTAATTGTTTTTCCTTCGATCACTACATCTACTTGTTTACCATAACCCATGGTATGTTCATCGATACAGTTATCGATCACCTCTTTTATTAAAACATATATTCCGTCATCTGCACTGCTACCATCACCCAGTTTACCAATGTACATACCGGGACGCAGACGTATATGTTCTTTCCAGTCTAAGCTCTTTATGGAGTCTTCATTATAAATCGATACTTCTTTTTCTGCCATTCGAGTGTTATTATAATAGTTAGTTTCTGAAAGTTAAAAGTGAAAAGTTAAAACCCATAAGTATAGTAATACATCGTTCTTACTTTTTGCTTTTAACTTTTACCTTTTGACTTAATGAATAGCTTTTGAGTTGAAAAACTATCGCAAGCGGCGCAAATATACTAATAAATTTAGTAATTCAGAGTCGTGGCAAATATAGTCAAATGAGTAAAGCGAATCGGTTTGGCTTTTAAACAGTTGTGTATAAAATTCATTTATAGTCCTTAAAAGGGCGGTAAATAGTATATTTGACGCTTCATATTATTATTAAAAGCTATTTTCTGGAAACTAATTTGATGACCATACAGGCGCTGGCGGCGGCAAGAGAAACCGAGAACGATGCTTTTCGCTCTTTCTTAAAAAAACAGGATAGCAAAAAAATAGACGGCCTGGTGCATGCCATTAATGAAGAAATAACGCCCAAAATAGACTGTACCGCATGTGGTAATTGCTGTAAAACTTTAATGATAAACATTACTACGGAAGAATCAGAAAGACTGTCCATTCATTTAGAAATGCCCCTACCCGAATTAAAAGCAAAATATATTGAAGAGAGCCTGCAAGGAAAAATGATCATGAATACGATTCCCTGTCATTTTTTAGGCGGAACGAAATGTACTATTTACGAACATCGATTTACAGAGTGCAGGGATTTTCCGCATTTGCATAAAGAAAATTTTATTGATAGGTTATTTGGCACGTTGATGTATTATGCTATGTGCCCGATCATTTTTAATGTGGTAGAAGAATTGAAGGTGCGGACGAAGTTTGTCTGAACCGTTGATTGAAGTTGATTATTTTGATTGAATTGATTTTAATTTTTGTCATTCTGAGCGTAAGCGAAGAATCTAATCGTTTAAAAATAAGATGCTTCGTTCCTCAGCATGACAAAGGCTACAATTGCTCCCAGACATCTTTTCCAAACTGTTCTAACCCCGGATCTCTTGCTCCCATTAATAGTAAAACAGTATTACCTGTTAAATGCGAACGAACAGTTTTCAAAAACTCATTCCTATCTTCTACAAAAAAAGCATTTTTGCCTAAAGCTTTAATATCTGTTATGAGGTCATTGGATGAAATATCTTTTACCGCTGTACCACCTGCGTAAAAAATCTCACTCATCCATATTTCATCTTCCGGTCTAAGTACAGTAGCTATTTCTTTTACAAAATCAGTGCGTAAAAATCGCGTTGGCCCGTAACCGTGAGGTTGAAACCAAGCTACTACCTTTGGCGCAATATATTGACAAGCAGCAATAGAAGCGGCACACTTAGCGGGATTGTGCGCGTAATCATCAATTACCCAAACACCTTTTTTATTGCCCAATATCTGGTGACGGCGATAAATACCTTCATATTTTTCTAAAGCTGCGGCACAGGTTTTTAGATCAACGCCTAATTGATTGGCGACAGCTGTTGCGGCCAATGCGTTTTCCATATTGTGTTTGCCAACCGTGTTCAAATTAAATGCAACGCCATTAATATGAAATGAAATGGTTAAGCCATCCTGTTTAAAATCAGTAGCGATATAACCTGCACCCGATCTTGGATCTACAGAAAAATCATTTTTATTGTTTGCAGATAACTGTTTAGCTAAAGCATTCGATTCATTTACTACGAACAATTGCTTTGTATTCTTTTTAAACGTGCCGAATATTTCTACCAGCTCATCAATTTCCTGGTGGTCTTTGTCGATATTCAATAACAAACCAACTTCGGGTTCATATTGAACGATGGAGCCATCGCTTTCATCTGCTTCAATTACCAGCCACTCTCCCTTGCCCACTTTTGCATTGCCGATCTTTCCTTCTTTGATGATACTTATTAATCCTGCTCCGCTGATGATGCTTGGTTGTAAATTGGCTTTTTCTAAAATATCAAATAACATCCCGCTGGTAGTGCTTTTGCCGGATGTGCCGCCTACTGCTATCGTTTTTTTGCTTTTAGCGATCAATGCTAATACTTCAGAGCGTTTGATGATGAGAATATTTAGCTGCTTTGCTTTCTGGACTTCAAAAACAGTATCTTCTATTGCAGTGGAAACAACGATCAGGTCTGTTTTTTCATTAATGCCTTCACCATTCTGCAAAAAACATTGAATGCCTTCAGCTATTAATTTTTCTTTTGTTTCATTAAAAGTGTCAGGTGTAAAATAACGATCCGAGCCACTTACGTTTTTGCCAATACCCGATAAATATTGTGCAATAGCGCTCATGCCTGTTCCGGCCACGCCGATAAAAAAAACATTTTTAAAATCATCAATACTTTTGATCATCCGAGATAGTTTATGATATAGCAGTGTTATTGTGCAATGTTTTATAAGATACCACAAATGCGGTAAGCATGATGATACCGCCTAAGAAAAAAGCAGCACCCGGAAAATGAACAGGTGCACTGTCTTTTGTAAAATAAGAAAAGATATTTGTCATCAATGGCGGCCCAATGATCGATGCCAGGCTCATAACACTTGTCAGTCCGCCTTGTAGCTCGCCCTGTTCATTCTTTGGAACCTGGGCAGACATAACAGATTGTAAAGCCGGCCCACAAAAACCACCCAAACAATAGGGTATTAAAAACACGAACATCATCCAGCTTTTTGAAGCGAATGCGAAAAGGAATAATCCTATTGCATACAATACATAACCCAAATACATGCTGCGTTTATTGCCCAACTTTGGATTAACGATTCTTATTAAGCCACCTTGTACAATAGCAATCAACAATCCTACGACACTCAGCGAGATGCCGATCATTCTTTCGTTCCAGTTAAATTTTTGAATCGTAAAGAACGACCAGGTACTTTGAATGGCCATCCCTCCCAGAAAGATTAAAAAATAAGCAACGATCAATCCTTTCAGGTCTTCGTATTTTAATAATTGTTTTAAAGAGCCGATAGGGTTAGCACGCTTCCAATCAAACTCACGGCGATGTGACATATCCAAAGATTCAGGTAAAACAAAATAACCATAGATACAGTTACATAAGCTTAAACCTGCTGCTACCATAAACGGGACACGCGCTCCAAAGCCTCCCAGCAAACCACCAATAGCAGGACCGATAATAAATCCTAATCCAAAAGCCGCACCTACCATTCCAAAATTTTGTGCGCGGTTTTCTTCGTTGCTGATATCTGCGATGTAAGCTGTAGCTGTTGTAAAGCTTGCTCCTCCTATTCCCGCAATTGTTCTTCCGATAAATAACCAACCTATCGATGGGGCGAATGATAAAAAGATATAATCGATCCCTAAACCAAATAAAGAGAATAATAAGATCGGGCGACGGCCAAACTTATCACTTAAGTTGCCAAGCATCGGAGAAAATAAAAATTGCATTAAAGCATAAGCAAACGTAAGCCAGCCGCTATATTTAGATGCATCACTAATACTGCCATGTATCAATGTACTGATCAGTTTTGGCATAACAGGAATGATCAAACCAATGCCGATCACGTCTATTAATAAAGTGATGAAGATGAAAACTATTGCCGCATTCTTTTTGGGAGCCATTTTTGGTGTCTAAGTTATTTATTATCAAAGCTAAGTAAAAAGTCAAAAGTTAAAACCCGAAACTTGTTTCACGCAAAGCTATAACTGCGCCTTTGCGAGAAATATATAGGATTAACATAAAAAAAGAGCTCAATTTATTGAGCTCTTTTTCGAAAATATTATCAGTTAATGATTACCATCTTCTGTTACCACCGCCACCACCAGATGTACGGTTGTTGCTGTAGCTATTGCCACCGCTTCTTTCTTCTCTTTCTTTTGCGATAGAAACGCTCATTGCACGGCCTTCAACTTCTTTGTTGTTTAAGCCTAACATTGCATCTTTACCTTCTTCGTCTGAAGCCATTTCAACAAAGCCAAAACCACGTGAGCGGCCTGTTTCTCTGTCCATAATTACTTTAGCAGAAGAAACTGTACCGAATCTTGCAAAAAGTTCATTCAATTCAACATCACTTGTGTTGAAACTCAAATTTGAAACATAAATGTTCATAAAATCTAAAAATTAAAATAAATAAATAAAATACCTGTGATGGTACCAGAAGCAAAACGATTAAAAAGAGGAAAACTATTACGAGTGGAGAATGTAAAAATTTGAATCTATCTAAAACTATGTGCTCTCAGAGCTAAATCACTTTGTAAAGGTAAGCCTTATTATTGAATATTGTCAAACTAATATTTAAATAATCAATATTACCCATTCAATCAGGATTTGGCCTTCAGCTCTTCTATCTTGTCAATAAATTCCTGCATAGCAGTTTCTTTTGGTATCCCCTTCATTTTTTCCCAGGCGCCATATTTTGCCTTGGCTACAAAATCGAACATATTGGTTGGCGGATCGATATTGATATCTCCTTCCGATCCCTGTTTAAATAAAGAATACAATTGTAGCAGAACATCAGTAGCCGGCTTTTTGGTCAATAACTTACTATCAGCAACAGCTTTATCAAACAGATCTTTCAATTCCATAGTCAAATTTTATGCGAAAATAAATGCTTTCAGGATATATTGTTATGCCATTTGGATTTATCTTAACAATTAGCAGAAAACCTAATTAACGACTGTATCGTTTATTGTATCAAATCAATTATCATGAAATCATTGTTTTCTACTTTTTTGGCCATTGTTCTTTTTGCCTCTTGCGGACAAACGCAAACAAAAGCACTTAAGATCATACCGGGCAATAAAAACCATACGGCCAATGAATCTGTAGCGTATTTTTCTGAAGGATGTTTTTGGCATGCCGAATTGGTGTTTCAAAGTTTAGTGGGTGTAACAGATGCCGTTTCGGGTTTTGCAGGTGGTACAACAAAAAGCCCCAGTTATGAAGATGTGTGTACCGGTTCAACCGGCCACGCAGAAACTGTAGCAGTTTACTACGATCCTACAAAGATCAGTTATCAAACATTAGTAGCAGCTTTCTTTGCCAGTCAGGATCCGACACAGGTTAACGGACAGGGCAATGATGAGGGCACACAATACCGTTCCATTGCGTTTTACACGACTGATAAAGAAAAGCAGATCATCCTGGCCCAGATAAATAAACTAACTGCATCAAAAATATATACTGCCAGGATCGCTACACAGGTATTGCCTTTTACAAAGTTTTATCCTGCGGAAGATTATCACCAGGAGTATATTTATTATAATCCCAACAATCCTTATGTGCAGAATGTCTCTATCCCTGATTTTTTAGAATTTAAAAAGAGATTCAAGGGGAATTTTAAATATTAGCCTTCGGCAAAGATCAAAATACAAAAAACAAATTTCGGGCCGTGGTATGCCTGGAATTTGTTTTTTGTATTTTGGGATTTCTCTAGATAACTTTGCGCTCTATAAAATCAACCTAAACTTTACATTACAATGTTTCCTAAGATCAACCCCGTTTATACTTCATCGTGGAAAGCTTTACAGCTACATTATACAGAAATGAAACAGGTTCAGATGAATGACCTGTTTAAAGCTGATAAAGAAAGATTTGCTAAATTTTCTATTCAGTTTGATGATACCTTATTTGATTATTCTAAAAATATCATCACTGATAAAACAAAAGAGCTTTTGCTTCAGTTAGCAGCTGATTGCCAGCTTCCCGCTGCCATTGAAGCGATGTTTACCGGTGAAAAGATCAATGTAACTGAAGACAGGGCTGTATTGCATACTGCGCTTCGTAACTTCTCCGGCAAGCCCGTTTTGGCTGATGGAAAAGATGTAATGCCGGAAATAAAAGCAGTGCTGCAACAAATGAAAAGCTTTTGTAGCAAGATCCATACTGGCGAATGGAAAGGTTACACCGGAAAAAAGATCACAACGATCGTAAATATCGGGATTGGTGGTAGCGACCTTGGGCCGGTAATGGTTACCGAAGCTTTAAAACCTTATTGGGTAAAAGGCATCCAAACTTATTTCGTAAGTAATGTAGATGGAACGCATATTGCTGAAACACTAAAAAAAGTTAACGCAGAAGAAACCTTGTTTTTAATAGCAAGCAAAACGTTTACCACTCAGGAAACTATGACCAATGCAAACTCTGCAAGAGACTGGTTCCTGGCTGTGGCCAAAGACGAAAAGCATATTGCGAAACATTTTGCTGCATTGAGCACAAATGAAAAAGATGTGGTGAAATTTGGTATTGCTGCAGAAAATATGTTTGTATTTTGGGATTGGGTTGGCGGAAGGTATAGTTTGTGGAGTGCGATTGGTTTATCCATCGCATTAACGATCGGCTATGATAATTTTGAACAATTATTAAAGGGTGCGCATAAAGCCGATATTCATTTCAGGGATACAAATTTTGATAAAAATATTCCTGTCTTAATGGGATTGATCGGTTTATGGTACACCAGTTTCTTTGGTGCCGCGTCAGAAGCCATATTACCTTATGATCAATACATGCATCGGTTTGCCGCTTATTTTCAACAGGGGAACATGGAGAGCAATGGTAAATATGTAGATAGAAACGGCGCTATCGTACAATACGCAACCGGCCCTGTTATTTGGGGAGAACCGGGAACGAATGGCCAACATGCTTTCTATCAATTAATTCACCAGGGAACGCAATTGATACCTTGTGATTTTATTGCTCCTGCGATCAGTCATAATCCTTTGGGTGATCATCATAAAAAATTACTGACAAACTTCTTTGCGCAAACCCAGGCGTTAATGGCCGGTAAAGGCAAAAAGGAATTAGAAGCTGAAGGAACAAAAGAAAGCCTGATACCATATAAAACATTTCAGGGAAATCGCGCAACCAATTCTTTTTTAGTAAAAGAGATCACGCCTTTTAGTTTGGGAGAATTAATTGCTTTGTATGAGCATAAAATATTTGTACAGGGTATTATCTGGAACATCTACAGCTTTGATCAGTGGGGTGTTGAATTGGGTAAACAATTAGCCAACAAAATATTGCCTGAATTGCAGAATGATACACCTGTTTCTTCGCATGATTCATCAACGAACGGGTTGATAAATGCCTATAAAAAGATGCGCAAATAATCTTTGGTAACTCTCTTGTATAAAAAAATCCCTTCGTTTAAAACAAAGGGATTTTTATTATTATAAATTTCTATTTTACCATTTATCAACTTCTTCCGTACTACCATTATCAACCGGAGTTATAATTTCAGGAATAGTTGGAGGTGCAGGCTCAGCAGCAATATCAACAACCGATTGTGCCGCTTTTGTTTCAGGTGAAATAGTTGCGCCTTCTTCACCTTCATATGGATTGTCGTGGTTGAATGCATCAAAATCGAAATCGGGCATCAGGTCAGTTTTTACATAATCTACTGCTTCGATCAATCCTTTAATAAACTTGTTGAAATCTTCTTTGTATAAAAATATCTTGTGCCTGTCGTATCCATCAGAATCAAAACGTTTGCGACTTTCTGTGATAGTTAAATAGTAATCGCTTCCACGGGTTTCTCTTACATCAAAAAAGTAAGTCCTGCGTTTTCCTGCTCTAATACGTTTACTATAAACGCTTTCGATCTTTTTGTCGTTATTGTTTTCGTTGTTGTCGTACGCCACGGTTGTAAATTTTAATTTTGGTTCGGGTTAATTAATTTGTCCAAGGCAAAGATATAGTTGTTTTTGAAATGGCAAAATTTTGGATAACCTCATTTTACCCAATATAAGGCTTGCTGATAGCTAATTTTGAGTAATTGGCGCTGTAGGATCTTCCTGATTTTGCTGGCGGGCATACATATCTGCGTAATAGCCGTTTTTATGCAGTAAGCCTTCATGCGTGCCTTCTTCTACAATTTTGCCTTCGTCGATTACTATGATCTTATCAAAAGCGATCAATGAAAAGATGCGGTGGGTGATGATGATAGCCGTTTTTTTATTTAAATATTCATTCAATCCGTTTAATATTTCCTTTTCTGTTTTTACATCTACCGCACTTAAACAATCATCAAAAATTACAATTTTAGCATCTTTTATTAAAGCTCTCGCTATGGAGATCCGCTGTTTTTGTCCACCGCTTAATGTTACGCCACGCTCTCCTATCAATGTTTCGTAATTATGGGCAAAATGTTCAATTTCATTATGAACACTGGTTTGTTTAGCGGCTTTAATTATCTCTTCCAGATTGGCATCGTCATATCCAAAACGAATATTATTGCTTACTGTTTCACTAAATAAAAACACATCCTGCGGCACATAACTTATTTGTGAGCGTAAGTATTCGATATCGATCTTCGTCAAAGGCGCGCCATCATATAATATCATTCCTTTTTGCGGATCGTACATGCGCAGCAATAGTTGTGCGATGGTTGATTTACCAGAGCCCGTCCTACCTACAATAGCTATTTTTTCTCCGGGAGAAACCTGCAATGAGAAATTTTTAATGGCATTAATACCTGTGTGCGGATAAGTAAAATCAACGCCACTAAAATTAATATCACCGGTCAATGGCGGCCTCAATTTTTCAATGCCATTTTTAATTGTGGGTGCTGTTTGTAAAAATTCGTTGATACGTTTTTGTGAGGCAGAAGCCCTTTGTACCATGCTGGCTGTCCAGCCAATAGCGCTTACAGGAAAGGTTAACATTTGAATGTATAAAACAAATTCTGCAATGGTACCTACTTTATTGTTGATAGGATCCCGCATATAATCCAACCCTCCTACCATGATCGTTATCAATGTACTTAAGCCGATCAATAAGGCGATGCTGGGAAAATAAATGGCCTCGGTTTTGGCCAGGCCCAATGCATTTTTTCTATACGCTTCACTATTTCTATTAAAAAATCCGAACATTGTTTTTTCCTGTACAAAAGATTTGATAACACGTATACCGCTATATGATTCCTGCGCATTGGTGGTCAAATCACTCAACAAAGCCTGGATGCGTTCACTTTTTTTGTGGATGATCGTATTAACAAAATAGATCGTAAGCGCTAAAATAGGTAATGGAGATAGCGCGACAATGGTGAGCCTCGGACTAACTCTCAACATAAAAAATATGCTAAAGCCAATTGTAAAAGCCAGGTTCACTATGTACATAATTGCGGGGCCCGTGTACATTCTTACCCTGCTGATATCTTCAGAAATACGGTTCATCAGATCGCCCGTACTATGTGTTTTATAGAAATTGGTATCTAATTGTTGGTAGTGCGTATATACCTGATTTTTTTGGTCATATTCTATCAGGCGGCTCATTACAATGAGCGTTTGCCGCATTAAAAACATAAAAAAGCCACTGACAACAGCCAATATTAAAAGTGTAATACCCGACCATAAAACTTTTTGCTGAAAAGATCTTTTTTCCAGATTATTGATGATCACCTGAACAATGACGTCATTTTGTTCGATGTGTTTACTTGTTAATACGGTTGCATTATGCCCTACATTTTTTACAACAACATCTACCACATATCCTGTAAGTTGAGGAGCAAGTATCTTAAAATAATTGGTGAGGATAACGAATATAATTCCTAATATAAGGCGCCAGCGATATTTCCAGAAAAAGCGATTGAGCGCAGAAAGGTGTTTCATGTACAACAAAATTATACTAATACCATTGATGATTCAAAAATAGTATCGGGGTACATTTTTTATTATTTTGATGAATGGTAAATATCATTCCCGGCTAATTACTACTTTTATTTTCGCAAGCAGTATTGGTTTGTATAGTTCAAACAGTCGTTCTACTTGATGAATTGGCGTATATCCAGACTTTATAGGATATTTTAGTTATTTTCTTCAATAAAATTTGACGTATTAACCAATATTTTTGTAACATTGTAAACGCGATTTTCGCTTTATTGAAAAAAACATCTTAATTACCAAAATCTAAAAAATTATGTCAGCAGACTCACCTCAAGAACAATCAAGTTCAAAACGCTATATAACGATTGCGTTGATCTTATTATTAGTAGCTACCTGGGGCTATATTCTTTGGGATAAGAATAGAACAGCCGGAATAATTCAAGAAAAAGACGGACAAATAACGGTTGTAACATCTCAAAAAGATTCATTGCAAACCTTGTTTACTTCAGAAGTATCTCGTTATGACAGTTTAAAAACAACTGATATTGACAAAGACAATCAAATAGCATCAAAAGATAAAGATCTTGCTGAAAAAGAAGAACAGATCAAAAAATTGTTATCAAAAAATAATTTAGATGCTCATCAATTAGCAGAATTGAAGCGTAAGATCAATTCTTTTAATGCTCAAATTGATGGGTATGAAAAAGAGATCGCAGAATTGAAGGCTGAAAATGCTCAATTAACCCAAGACAAAGCAATGGTTACTGTTCAAAGAGATTCAGTTATCAAAACATTTGATTCTACTAAAAAATCAGACGATAATATTATTGATATCGGTTCTACTTTACATGCTTCTAACTTCAGCGTAGAGGGTATTGACGAAAAGAAAAGCGGTAAACAAAAAGAAACATCAAAAGCTAAAAAAGTAAATAAATTACATGTAAGTTTTGATCTTGATGAAAACCGTATTGTTCCTTCAGGTTCAAAACAATTATACATCTGCATTACTGCTCCTGATGGAAAACCTTTGTCTGTTGAAACACAAGGTTCAGGTACATTCACACCAAGAGACAGTGCAGAAAAAGTATTTACTCAAAAAGTAGAAGTAAACTACGTTCAGGGTCAACGCCAAACAGTTAGTACTGATTGGAAAGGAACCAGCTTCGAAGTAGGTGCCTACAAATTAGAGATCTATGAAAATGGATTTAAAATTGGTGGTGGTACAGTTGCTTTAAGAAAAGGTGGTTTATTTTAATTAAAGATATATTCCAATAAAAAAGGTAGTCTGCAAAACAGACTACCTTTTTTTATGCAGTAAGAATAAAAGTAATTGATCTTATTCTTCGTCAAGGAGTTTTACCAATGATAACAGCTCTTCCATTTTATACCTGTTACGGTCATTATCAAAGCATTTGCTCAATTCTTCCAGCAGGTACTGAATAATGCGTTTGTTATTCATCTTCTTAAAATAAGAGGTAGTTGGTGGCACAGAGATACGTTTGAAATAATTTTCAACGTCTTTATGAGAATATATTTGTCCGTTTAATGGATCAATGTAGAAGCTTATTTTTTCTGATGAATGTCCGATCGGGTTCATGAACTCATATTGCGGATCAAAATAGGCCAATATAAATTGCCTCGGTATATTAATGGCCCTTACAGGAATATCCAGCAATTCGCACAATATCAGGTAAACTATACCATTGCTGATAGCATTGCCCTTCTTGCTTTCCAGTGTTTTATTGATCAGAAAATTTTCTGGATGGTCATAAGCGATCTCGGTACCGGATAATTTATAATAGTTGTATAGAATGCTTGTGAGTACACTAACCTGCTCTAATGGTGTCAGGTAACTATTCAGTTCCAACCAAACATTTCTGCGCAGTTTTTCAATTTCCTGCAGGGCCTGCATACTTTGCAGATCAGGATAATGGTATTGCGCCGTTAATAAAGCTCCCTGCAATAATTCACAGCTACCATTCTTCCAATGCATAAAATCTTCTGTCAGGTCACGAAAATGCAGTTTGTGAATCAAAGATTCTATCCTTTCCTGTATCTGCTCATTTGTGGTATTTTCCCAAAGGTGTTCAAGATTGGGTATAATTCCTTTCCCGAAAGAGATAATTTTATCACTAACGGTATTGTATACATCTTCGTCAGGATCATCGATCAGATGAAAAAGGGCCGATATTTCGTTGTTTTCTGTCAACAGTTAGTTCGTTATAAATATGAATTTCGGTAAATGAAATAAAATAAAGAAGTTAAAATTTTCCACAATAGTGACTAACTTTTTTGAGTGCATCATTTTTCGAAGTTATAATGAAATGTTAAGGAAGTATTTTTTGAACAAGTACGCATTTCAATATAAAACTTTTAATTTGCTGCCTAAAGAAAAATCTCACATGAAAAAGTTCAATTTTAGAATACTGATTCCACATATTGTTGCGTTTTTTACATTTTTGATATTATCGTTAATATTTACCGGCCCTGTGCTATTTGATGGTAAGGTAATGGAACAGCATGATTCTCAGCAATGGAGGGCAATGGCTGAGCAATCTTTTGAATATAAAGATACACATGGCCATTTTCCACGCTGGACAAATAGTATGTTTTGTGGCATGCCGGCTTATCAAATTGCCATGGATCCTAAATCGGGATCTATTATTTCAACAAGTGTCTTTGCTGATCTTTTTACATTGGGGTTACCTCTGCCTGTTTATTTTCTATTTATCGCGTGTGCGTGTTTTTATCTTTTATGTATTGTAATCGGGGTCAATCCATGGCTCTCTATTTTGGGAGGTGTTGCCTATGGCTATTGTAGTTACTATCCTATATTAATATCTGTGGGGCACAATACAAAAATATTGGCCATGGCGTATGCTCCTGCTGTACTGGCTTCTATGTTCCTGATCTTCGATAAAAAATATTGGGTGGGCGGTTCGCTATTATTGATCTTCTCTACTTGTTTCATCGGACAGGACCATCAGCAGATATTGTATTATACAATGATCACAGCTGCATGCATAGTCATCCATTTTATTATAAAGACAATAAAGCAAAAAGATTATGCGCACCTGGTAAAATCTTTATTGTTAACCAGCTTACTACCCGTTGTAGCACTATTGATATGCTCGATCACGTATTTTTCTACGATGGAGTATGCGAAAGAAAGTATGCGCGGAGGAAGTGCACTTAGCGCCGGTGTAGATAAAAAAAATCAATCTAAAGGCGGCCTGGATAAGGATTATGCTTTTCAATGGAGTTATGGTAAATCAGAAACGCTGACTTTCCTTGTGCCCAATGCATTTGGCGGCGGTTCATCAACGGCGTTGCCGGATGATTCTAAAGTAGCAGATCTTTTGCAACAAACACCTAATTTACCTCCACAGTTTACCCAGCAATTATTGCAGGCGGCCACAGCATATTGGGGTGAGCAACCATCTACTTCGGGGCCTGTTTATTTTGGCGCCATCATTTGCCTGTTATTTTTATTGGGATTGGTACTATCAAAAAGTGAACATAAATGGTGGATATTAGCGGCGACTGTGATTGGAATTCTATTGGCTTTTGGAAAAAATTTCGAATCGTTGAACTATTTTCTTTTTGATCACCTACCCTTTTACAATAAGTTTAGGACGCCGGCCATGGCGCTGGTGATACCTCAGCTTACTGTGCCATTGCTGGGAGTAATATTTGTAAATGAATTAGTTGGTATCACAGATAAAATTGTATTAACTGCCATAGGTAAAAAGAGCTTGATCATTGCAGGTTCGCTGGTAGTTATTTTAGTTGGCTTTTACTTTTTTGCAGATTTTAAAAATGAAGAGACAAATGAGCTAAGGAAAAATTTAAGTGATGTGATGAAAGACAACCTGGAGTTTGTGAATGCCTATATTGGGGCTATCGCAAAAGACAGGCAGGCATTGTATTTAACGGACATGTTGCGTACGCTTGGTTTTTTGTTGGGCGGCCTGGCAGCAATTTATTTATACACCAAACAATTAATTAAACCCGCTGTTTTGTATTCAGCATTGATATTACTAACAATCATTGATCTGGTAGCTGTAGGAAAAAGATATTTAAATGATGATAATTTTGTTGATCCTTCAGATTATCAAACGTTTTACACAAAAGAATATAATGCAGATCTTCAAATTAAAAGAGATCCGTCTTTTTTCAGGGTTTTGAATTTAGCTTTTGATAATGGGAATGGTTTCCAGGTATCCATTGGTAATTCTTTTAACGATGCCATGGCTTCTTATAAATATAATACAATAGGTGGTTATAGTCCGGCTAAATTAGGCGTATTTGAAGATCTTAAAAACAAGGAAATATATAAGAATATACAGGCATGGGCAGCTAACCCTCAGGCAAAAGATAGTTTTAAGGTATTGAATATGCTCAATATGAAATACGTTATTGTGCCTGATCAAAATAATCCTAAACAAACAGTCGCGATATTAAATCCTTACGCTTTAGGCAATTGCTGGCTGGTAAAAGAAATAAAATATGTTGGCAATGCCGATGAAGAAATAAATGCTTTGGATAGTATTGATCCTGTACAAACTGTAGTGGTGGATCAAAGTTTTAAAAGTAAAATACCTTTTGAACCTGTATATGATTCGCTTGCATCTATCAAGTTGCTGAAGAATGATAACGATGACATCACCTATGATTTTACAGCATCCACCAATCAATTTGCAGTATTTAGTGAAATGTATTATAGCAAAGGATGGAAAGCATACATTGATGGAAAAGAAGCTGATTATTGTAAAGCCGATTATGCTTTAAGAGGCATGGCCATTCCTGCCGGTAAACATAGTATTGAATTTAAATTTGATTCAAAATTTGTTGACCTCGGAGAAAATCTGGGAAAATTTGCTGCCCTATTTGCGTGGGCCTTTATACTATTGAGCTGTTTTATGGTTTGGAAAAACAGGAAAATTGATCAGAAAGAAATTTCCTAATTCTTCCGAATCAATCATCGTATGAAAAATGTTTTAAGTATTGTCTCCTATCAGTTCCTTCCCGCAAAAATGGGTGGACAAAAAGGTATTGCGTTTTTTAATCGTTTTTTTAGCAAGCAGGTCAATCTTACCTGTGTAACAACGATCAATAATAATGCAAATTTTGCTGATGGATATGACCTACTGACTATATTATCAAGTAGCAAGATCCGGTATATTAATCTTTTTTATTTTTTCAGAATAAAAAAGATCATTCAACAAAAAGGGATAACACATTTATTATTAGAACACCCCTATTATGGCTGGTTAGGCATATTGATACAGCGTTTTTGCAAGGTTACATTAATTGTGCATGCACATAATATTGAAAGCTTACGCTTTAAAAGTACCGGTAAATGGTGGTGGCGGATCTTAGCTTTTTATGAAAAATGGACCTTTAAAAATGCAGATATCTGCTTTTTTATTAATGATGAAGATAAAGCGTATGCGATTACTCACTTTATCATAGCTCCGCAGAAATGTATAACGATCCCTTATGGCTTTGAATTAGACAGGATACCTTCTGCCCAGGAAAAGCTGGATGCGAAAAATTTTCTGCGAATGAAATATGCTATTGCCGCTGATGAAAAGATATTATTATTCAATGGCACACTTAATTACAAACCCAACCTTGATGCTATTGATGTAATTCTGGAAAAGATCAATCCTATTCTTTTAAAGAACCCAGGTTTTAAATACAAACTGATCATTTGTGGTAAGGATCTGCCTCGGTCTTATCAGGAATTAGCTGCTTATAAAAATAGAAATATAGTCTATGCAGGTTTTGTAGATGATATAATACCTTACTTTAAAGGAGCAGATATTTTTATTAACCCCGTAATAGATGGTGGTGGCATTAAAACAAAGTTGGTAGAAGCTTTAGGGTATAACCTGGATGTAGTGACTACTGCAGAAGGTGCGGCGGGTGTGCCAATAAATATTACCGGCAATAAAATGAGCGTGATCAGGCAAAGTAACTGGGAATCATTTGCACAAAAAATAATCAATTCGGGCAATGCTGCCGGTAATATTCCTGCTGCATTTTTTGAACATTTTTATTGGGAAGAAATTGCAAAAAAAGCCGCGAAAATAATAACTAATAATTAGTTAATTTAATCCGTATTGTAACTGCTTAATATTTTTTTTAAGCAGTTACTTAAAAAATGTTCCTATTTTTGATAATATTTAAAAATAAAAAATGAAAGTAGCGTTAATTACGGGTATTACAGGTCAGGATGGAGCATATTTGGCAGAATTATTACTCAGTAAAGGTTATAATGTACATGGTATAAAGCGCCGTAGTTCTTTAATTAATACAGATAGAATTGATCATTTGTTTTTTGATAAAAGCTTATCAGAACGCTTTCATTTACATCATGGAGATCTTACAGATTCTTCTAGTTTATTGCGTATCATACAACAAACACAACCGGATGAAATATACAACCTGGCTGCACAAAGCCATGTACAGGTAAGTTTCGAAACCCCTGAGTACACTGCTAACTCTGATGGAATAGGTGTTTTAAGGATCTTGGAAGCGATCAGGATATTAGGATTGGAAAAGAAAACCAAATTTTATCAGGCCTCTACTTCTGAATTATATGGCTTGGTACAGGAAATACCGCAAAAAGAAACCACTCCTTTTTATCCGCGTTCTCCATATGGTGTTGCTAAATTATATGGTTATTGGATAACTGTAAACTATAGAGAATCATATAACATGTATGCTGTTAATGGAATATTGTTCAATCATGAAAGTCCATTGCGTGGAGAAACATTTGTTACAAGAAAAATCACTATTGCTACAGCTAAAATAGCTACCGGCAAACAGGATATTTTATTGTTGGGTAACCTTGATGCAAAAAGAGATTGGGGGCACGCTAAAGACTATGTTGAAGGTATGTGGTTGATGATGCAACAAGAGAAACCCGAAGATTACGTATTAGCCACAGGAATTACTACAACAGTAAGAGATTTTATCACCATGGCTTTTGCTGAAACCGGCATCGAATTAGAATTTAAGGGTACAGGAATTGATGAAAAAGTATATGTTAAGAAGTGCAATAATCCAGTATATCAATTGCCTATAGGTAAACAAGTGGTAGGAATACACCCCCGTTATTTTAGGCCTGCAGAAGTAGATCTGTTGATAGGAGATCCAACTAAAGCGCATACTAAATTAGGTTGGAAGCCTAGCTATGATTTATCTATGTTAGTAAAGGAAATGATGGAGCAGGAACTGATCTCGCAAAAATCAAAAAATTAAAATAAGGCCTAAGGGTATTTATTTGTTCAAGCTAAAGAACTTTATAAAAATAAGGCTTCCCACTGATGATCTTTCTGGTATACTTAATAAGGCCCACTATATTTTTTGTATAGGCCTGCCATTGTTTATATGTGTATTTATTATCAAATGGTAAACAAAGTAAGAAAACTGGTATTGTTATGATATAAAAGAATAAATCAAACAAAAACCATCCGATACCAAATTGTTTTCTGATTCTTACAAAATTTGAAAGCATTATTTGAAGCCCTTTTTGATCAAAAAGATTAGAATAGCCTTTACCTGTGGAGGCGAATGTTTCATTGGATGATTCGCCTTGTAAGTGAACAACATTGCAATTGCCAAAAATACATAGCTCTCCTGCCTTTTTTAAACGGTTACACCACTCCGCCTCTTCTGCATACAAAAAAAAGTCTTCGTCCAATAATCCTGCTGTATCGATCGCCTTTTTTTTAACCATTAAATAAGCGCCATTTATCCAATCTACTTCTACTGTATCTGTAGCGTTTGGTATATTGGGTTTCTTTATTTTGATAACAGTAGCAAGCGTTTTTAAAAGATTACCAATAAAAGGTAATGGCAATAGATAGTTGAGACCACCTTTCATAGCAAAATTTCCAGAAATTTGCGGCGAACCATCTGTATTTAATAATTGTACTCCACAAGCAACGTAATGTGATGCTATAAATTGTTGATAGCAGTTATAAATGGCCCCGTCCTTTTCAATGGTATCTGAATTAAGAAGTAATACTATTGGCGCTTGTGATCTTCTTATACCTTCATTGTTGGCCCTGGCAAAACCACTATTATAACCCATTTGAATGAATTTTAGACCAGGGAATTCTCCCAGTATAATAGCTTCGCTCGCATCCTTTGAGTCATTATCAACAACAATAATTTCATATGGCGAAATAGCGTTCTGCTGATCAATAGATCGAATACAATCAATCACCAATTGTGGTGTCCGGTAATTTACAATAATGATCGATAATTGCTCCATTGTTAAAAAATACTACTTATTTGCCAAAATCCTTTTTAGAAAAATGTTTTTAACCAATTTAAAAGGTGCGGTAATAATGCCTGTTATAACTGCACCATAAAAAAAACGATTATTACCATATACTGCTTTGTTGACCTGAATATGTTTAATGATTGCACCAAACTCTAAATAGCAAATCAAATTGTATACAATTTTTTTTGTGGTAGTAAAATGAAGGGGGATTTGCTGGTTAAACTTTCTTTTGGCTTCAGGGAAATTACTCATTGCCATATTTACGCAAGTAGTTATTGATGGCTCATCAAAATGTAATAACTCAATTACGTTATCAACAGGAATTTTATACCGCTCAAAATCTCTTGATATCGGATTAACCCAGCTTGTAAATGGATTAAGTAATTGCACCATCGGTAACAATTTAGCTCCGGTAGAAGTAGCTATCCATGTAATACCCGATGAAGTACCTAACAAAAAAGTACAATGATGCGTTAATGCTGCCGTTTCCCTGATACTTAATACACTCCCATCGATAATGGACAAAGTTGGATGTGTGATTTTATTAGCTGACGAAAGAATGATCGCTGTGTCTTGATTATTGGTCAAATGTTCAGCAATACTGATAGCTACATCTTTTGTAATAACAGACTGGCCACTTTGTGGCGCAAATTCAAAAAGTATAATATTTTTATACCCTGAAAAATTGTGGTCAATAGCAAATTGTTTTGCCTTTACCAGCTCTTCTTCTTTTAACACCAGTAACGGTTGTACCGAAACTGTTATAGGATGCGGGTAAGCTTTTAAAGTATTGCCCCTGATCGTTCCATCATAAAAAGCAAGGTTAGTATCCATTATTTGCGTAATAAATACTTCATCGTACTGCCCATCTTTTTTTTGCTGCTGAACTTGTTTCTTAAATGTTCTAAATGCTGTTACATCATTTTTGGCAATATTGATCTCTACTATTTCATCCACAGATGGATTATTAATGATCATGCTTTTGCAGGAAGAAGAAATGGCCCATGTTAAATGGCTCTCGGGGAAATCATTTTTTATTTGTTTAGCAACTGTTGTCGCATACAAACAATCTCCGTTAGAAAAAAGCTGAACTAATAATATTTTTTTGGGGAAATTTGACATGATTATAATTCTATCATCATTTTTGCCAATTGCTTAAATGAAATTTGAGGCTGCCATCCTAAGGAAAAAATAAGTGAAGGATCTGATACCAGCTGCTTATACTCAGGGACAAAATCATTTTTTAAAATTATGTATTCTCTCCAATCTTTTTCTATTGAATCAAAGCAAGCTGATAGCCACTCTTCAATTGAATAGCCAATACCAGAACCCAGGTTTGCCTCAAATATTTTATCTTGCTGTACTAATGTCCAAATAGCTTTTACTACATCACCGGCAAATGTCCATTCCTTTATAACAGTTATATCTCCTATTTCTAATTGTTCTTTACTACCCTCTTTAATTCTTTTTGCAAGGGCGCTTATTTTTTTAGCCATGTGCCTTTCAGTTCTTTGCGGGCTATCATGGTTGAAAAAATATCCTACATATACTTTTAATCCCAATATGCGGAAATATCTTGCCGCATATACTGATTGAATGCGGCTTATGGAATACGGATCTCTTGCTTCAAACGGATCAGTTTCTTTAATAGGCAGGTCATTATTTGTAAATTGTAATCCACTACCTGAAATAAAAACTTTACTATGTGAAGAATACTTTTTTACAGCTTCCAAAATATTTAATGTGCCTGTACTGATTGTAGCATGATTTTCAAATAAGGCGGAATGGTTTGTTGTAGAATTTGCAGCTAAATGGAAAATATGATCCGGTTGGCTATCACTTATCAGTTTAGCAACTTCATCATAATTAGTAATATCGATGCGTAAAAATTCTCCATTTCTAGATACCCCAATTACAGTATAATTGAGTTGTTGAAGAAACTCGTTTAAGTAAAACCCATCCTGGCCATTGGCGCCGAAAATTATAGCTGTCATTTTTTAAAATATCTTTTCTACAAAAAACTACCGACTTAGATGATTTCTTTTTTATTTATTATAGTTAATAATTTACTGAAATTAAGTTTTTTAATCTTTCTTTTGTATCTTTTTAACCTTCTGGCAATTGTATCAATAATAGTTTTTGTTTTTATCGGCAAAGTATAAACACCACTAGTTTTAGATCCTGCAGCAATATCTTTTGTATATATATTTAATACCTCTTCAAATCTTTCTGTAAATTTTTCCGATTGCCAATCATCATTCATTTTTTTTATTAACGGAGAGGATTTTTTAATAGAATCTTTCAGCGAAAAAGAAGGATATGGCGGTAGATAGGCAGTTATATGCCTAAATGTATCATTATTGGAAACCGACATTGGTTGTCGTGTCACAATTGCCTGATCAGTAGTAGCAGAAAGACCGGGCATATTTCTGTCATATAAAAAACAATTAAGGGTATTTGCATTACACCATTTAATAAGTTCTTCTCTGTTCATGAAGTCGTGTGTAACACGCACTTCAATGCCGGGTTTGGCCTTCTGTTTACACACTTCTCCTAAATAAAATGCATATTTTTTTGATTCAGGAATAAAATCGCCATAAGGAATATTGATCCGAATAATTGCTTTATCGAATTCTTTGTTAACCGCTTCCACAACATGCTGAAATCCTTTTCCTTTAGTTCCAAAACCAAAACTACCGATCACCGGTATTTCATTGGTTATAACAGGAAGTTCGAAATTTATTTTTGTTAGTGGCCTTGGAAAGGCAAATAAATTTTTCTGTTTTGACTGTAAACTTGGGTCAAGTGCACAGTAAACAGTAAAGTCTTTTTCCGGACATAATACAAAAGCATCATCAGGCGCTACTTCCAGTACCATAGTAATAACAAAACCAAGCTCTTTTTTCAAAAACTTGGTTTCAAGCCACGCCATTGTTACAAGGTGATAATTAAAAAAATAAAAATCGTAACCGGTTTTGATCTCCCTGTTATTGATATCTATTTCTATATAATCTAATTGGTATTGTTTTGATTGAAGCAAGCATTCATACACCAAGTATCCTGATTCATAGATGCTATCCTGGGCTTTTTTGTTGTTTATAAATAATCCTCGTACCAATGAATTCAATGTTTATAATTTTAATCCGGATGAATGAGTACACGGATATATAATTCTACTAAAACATTATCCTTTCGGAACAATGACATAATTTATAAAATCTACTACTTCTTTGAATTCATAATTAATGCTATGCACAAATTCTACATAATCATTAAATGATGTGCCGAAATCTTCCTGCACATGTTGTAAAAATTCAAAGACGATTGGCATTTTATTTTTTAAAATGGTTTCCCTGGCTCCTTGTAAAGTAAACAGATCAGAACCTTCCACATCGATCTTCATAAAACTTATGGGCGTCTGAATATTCAGGCTATCAATAGTGATCGTTTCCACAGCTTCGCCTTTTGTATTGCTCTCTGTTACAGAAGCCCCACTAGCCTGCACGATCGATTCCTGAAAATATAAAATCTTACCAGTAACATTATAGGATGCCTTTGCTATTAAATGAACATTTGAACATTGATTGGCAGCGATAGTTTTTCTTAATAGGTCCTGTACAGATTTTTGCGCCTCAATTGCATATACACTACCGCCATCACCTACCAGCTTTGAATACGCTATAGTCATGTGTCCAAAATTTGCTCCCGCATCAATTACCGTCGTATTTTTTTTGATGTACTTTCTGGCAACGTTTAAAATATCAGGCTCAAATTCTCTTCCCCTGATCAGATCATTGGCAACAGGATCCTTTTTATATTGTATCGGTAAAAAATAATTTCCGATAGGCGTTTCGCAATAATATTCTTCTTTATTTTTAGATAAATTCGGATAAACATTTCCTATATAAGGCTGTTTAATGATCTCAAACCCTCGCTTGTTTAATAAATGCCGAATAGAATCTTTTATCATCTTTTATAGTTTACTTTTTATAAATATCAATGGTTGGTATTGGGAAAATAAAACCAGTCCCTTTATCTATCGCTTCTTTTTCTCTTTCCAAAAACTCTTCTTTAAAATGCCATGGTAACACTAAATAATAATCCGGATTCATTGCCCTACTTTCCGCTTCGCTGATAATTGGGATATTAGTACCTAAAGTATACGCACCGTATTTATCAGGATTTCGTTCTGCAGCATATTCAACTAACATACTGTTTATGTTGCACCATTGTAATATTGTATTACCTTTTGTTGATGCACCATACACATGTACTTTTTTACCTTCATGTTTTAATTTTACTAACAGGTCATGCAATTCATTTTTAACTTTTTCTATCCTGTATTGAAAAGCAACATACGGTTTGTCAGTATCTAATTCAAGGTCGAATTCTTTTTGTCTTATATCATTCATCAATTTGTAATTGTCATGATCGTAATAAAGGCTGCTTTCTTTGTGCGTTGCATAACAACGAATGCTGCCTCCATTGATATCATTGAAAGAAATTTTGAATATTTTCATTTCTGCCATTCCTGCAATTTTTTCCAGTACAGCCAGACTATAAAACTCTAAATGTTCGTGACAAATCGTATCATAACTATCCAATTCAAGCATATGAGGCATATAGCTCATTTCAAAAACCCATATCCCTTCAGGAGATAATAGCCGTTTGATATTTTTTACAAAATCAACAGGACTTTCCAGATCGTAAAACATCGCTATAGAAGTGATGATATCCATTTTTTTATCGCCTATTGCTCTAGACAATTGTGCGGAAGGGAAAATATCCTGCACTACAGTGGCATTTTTTACTTCTTGTGCAACATCGCTTGGATCGCAACCAAACTTTGAAAATCCTGCCGGATAATATCCTAATAAAGTGCCATCATTACAACCAATATCAAGTACGTTACAATTATCTTTTTTAATAAAAGACAGTGTACTGTCAACAATACCTTTTAAATGATTTCTCATGGTATTATTGGTGCCACTGCGATACCAATAAGCTGCGTATAGAATTTCAGAAGGAACGCTATGTTCCATTTGCAATAACCCACATGCATTTTCATCTACTTGCGGATTACACCGAACAAGTGAACAATTTATTTTGCGTTGAGAAGGTAATTCTTTTCCCGGTTTAACAAATGAACCCTGTAAATATTGAGGACCGAGGTCGATCACAGGTGTTAAAGATGAAGATCCGCAAACTCTGCAAGTTGTTCTTTTACGTATATGCATTATCGATTCTTATTATTTAATGATTGTATAGAGGTAGTAAATTGATTATTTATGTTGTCGATACATTGATTTCTTTCTAAATTTAGTAGCGCTAATTGTTTTACTACCTGATCTTTTTCATGTGTGGGAACCTTTTCAAAATCATATACTTTTTCTTGCTCGTGCCATAGACGGCAATTAACATCTGCCAAACGAGAAAAAACCTCAGCTATATTACCGGTTACCGCAGCCACATCGTTGCCTTCTTTTTTGAATACTTTATTTGCTGCAAAAGTCATTCTTTCCACAGGTATTTTACCTGCAATTGCATCTGCAATATATTCGTCAATTTCTGCTTGTAAATTAAATGCTTGTTTATTTAAACTTGCAAGTCTTGTTTCATCGTCAGTATGGTATTGCTTTAATTTTACAATCGTTAATTTGTCACATAACATACCCAGGGTTTCTGCCATACAATTATAATAAAATGAGTTGCGAAACTAATGATTTTCCATATATATATAATAGCAGGAGTTAAAAAACACTGCTTTTATTACAAATACGTCAAAAATAGCTCCAGTCCTTCTTTTTTTGAAGGAGTTAATTGATAATTAATAAATTGAGTATAATAATTTTTTAAGTTAAACACAGTATATGGGTTTGCGCTAACTATTTTATCTATGTGTCTTAAGCCAAAAGCAGTGGATTCATCAAATGCCTTAATAAAAGTACTATCCATTTGTTTACTGCTTATCCATGCAGCAAAAACAAAAGGTAAACCTGTGTATTCTTTCCATGCCAGTCCGAGATCATATTGATAAGCCGATATTTTTCGTTGTTCCAGGGCCCTGTCGCCGATTACAACGGCCGCAGTACTGCCTTTTATTTCTGTACGAAAATCATGGGTAGCATTTTTTATCACGGGATCTATTTTCCAATACTCTTTTAGTAATACCTGTGCCAGCTTAACTGAAGTACGGCTCTGGTAATCAAGTAATACTGTTTCTATTTCATTCAATGGTACTTCGCTAAACAGGCAAACGCTTGCCACTTCTCCTTCACTGCCAATACAATGATCGCCTATTATGTAATATTCCTTCATGTCAGGGATCACGGCAACCGGCACTAATCCTATATCGATTGTATCATTCAGCAGTGCAGCAGCAATATTAGCGGGATAATCAAAAATCAGCTCTATCTCATCTTTCATCATTCCTTGTTCAAATCCATATATCAGCGGTTTTGTGTTTAAATAACTCACGGCCCCCACTCTTATTTTTCTGTCCAATTCCTTTAGTTTAATTTTGCGTGCAAATTTACATGATCATTATGGATTTAAACCAACTCACCGCAATCTCTCCTATCGACGGGCGCTATCGTAAACAATTACAACAATTGGACGGGTATTTCTCCGAATTTGCGTTGATAAAATACAGGGTGTTGGTAGAGATCGAGTACTTTTTATTTCTGGGAGAAAAGAAATTTTTCAAGGTGCCGGCTACTGTAAAAGCTCATCTGTTGGCTGTTGCAGACAATTTTTCATTGGCAGATGCTGAACAAATAAAAGAGACGGAAAAGATCACTAATCATGATGTAAAAGCGGTAGAATATTTTTTGAAAGCGGAGTTGGATAAATGTAAAGCAGGACAGTTAAAGGAATGGATACATTTCGGGCTTACCTCACAGGACATCAATAATACCGCCATTCCACTTAGCTGGAAACATGCAGTGGAACATGATTATCTTCCTGCTATTATCAATTTACAATATCATTTGGCTACATTGGCCAGGCAGTGGAAAGATATACCTATGCTGGCGCGTACACACGGACAAGCAGCCTCTCCTACCCGTTTAGGTAAAGAAATAATGGTTTTTGTTGAACGTTTAGAGAACCAGATACAATTATTCAGCTATATCCCTTTCACTGCAAAGTTTGGTGGTGCTACCGGTAACTTCAATGCGCACCATGTAGCTTATCCTAAATACGATTGGATAAAATTTGCCAATCAGTTCACGGAAGAAAAGTTAGGGTTGCAGCGCCAGCAATACACAACACAAATAGAGCATTACGATACGCTAGCCGCACATTTTGATGCCATCAAACGTATCAATACGATCTTCTTTGATTTTTGCAGGGATATCTGGACGTATATCAGTACAGATTATTTCAAACAAAAAACGAAAAAAGGTGAAATCGGTTCTTCGGCTATGCCGCATAAAGTAAATCCGATCGATTTCGAAAATGCAGAAGGCAACTTTGGTATCGCTAATGCTTTACTGGAGCATCTTTCAGCAAAATTGCCTGTTTCAAGATTGCAGAGAGACCTGACTGATTCAACTGTGTTAAGAAATATTGGCGTACCAATGGCGCACACAATCCTGGCAATCAGATCAATAGAAAAAGGATTGGAGAAATTAGTATTGAATGAAGCAAAGTTAAAAACAGACCTTGATAATAATTGGGCAGTAGTTGCTGAAGCTATTCAAACGATTTTAAGAAGAGAAAATTACCCTAAACCATACGAGGCTTTAAAAGACCTTACAAGAGGTAAAAATGCGATCGATAAAAAAGCAATCCACGCATTTATCGGTAAACTGAAAGTTTCTGCAGCCGTTAAACAGGAGCTGAAAAATATAACACCTCATAACTATACCGGAATTAAATTCTAATGAAATCACTCTATTTACTACCCTTACTTTTTGTTGCAGCATGCTCTCCTTCCAGGCATATTCGTCTTACAAAAGGTTTAGCTGCATATTATCCATTTAATGGGAACGCATATGATTCCAGTAAAAATAAGAACAACCCAGTTTTTAATAATGCTACTTTAACTGCAGATAGGTTTGGTAACGTAAATAGCGCTTATCATTTTAATGGAATTGATAATTATATTGATATTCCCAATAGTCAGAGTCTAAATATGGGCAAGCAAATCTCCTTATGTGCCTGGGTAAGGCCAACAGGTTTTTATGCCGGTACCTGTCATGGAAATTCTATACTGCAAAAAGCTGATTATAGAGATCCGGGCTGTTATGTTATGGACTATGATGATGGCCTTTTTAGAAATGCACATCATTGCGATGGAATGCCACCAGATACTACCCACGAAACATTTGGAGGAAAAGATGCTCCGGAAGCAACTCCATATATAATACCCGGCCAATGGCACTTTTTTGTTTATACCAATGATGGTGTTAAAGCAAAAGTTTACGTTAATGGCCGATTAAGAGTTAGCTATCCTTCTACCCATACTATATATACCAACAAGGCCGATCTGCTTATAGGTAGCAATGTAAAAAATAATGATGCTTATCCTTTTTGGGTAAATGCAGATATCGATGAAATAAGGATTTACAACCGGGCTATCAATCAGAAAGAAGTGGATTCATTAATGAAAACACCATAAGGATTTACTTATGTATCTCACTGGTAAAATGAAATTCAATATCCGGATTATTTTGTATCTCTGTATTTAAGAACCATTCGCTTGCTGCCAGGTAAACAATATGTCCGTCTTTATCGTTCGCGATATTAGCTTGTTTGAAGCGGATAAAATCTTCCAGCTTTTTAGGGTCTTTACTTGTTAGCCAGCATGCCTTAAAAAATGGCAGGCTGTTCATTTGCACCGATGCGCCATACTCCTGTAATAAACGGTATTGGATCACTTCAAATTGTAATTCTCCTACGCAACCAATTATTTTTTTATTGCCGCCAAACTGCGTAAATAATTGCGCAACACCTTCATCTGTTAATTGCAATACACCTTTTTCCAATTGCTTGGTTTTCATCGGATCTTTGTTCACTACCTCTTTAAAAATCTCAGGAGAAAAACTTGGGATACCTGTAAAATAAAATGCTTCGCCCTCGGTCAATGTATCGCCTATCTTAAAATTTCCTGTATCGAATAAGCCTACAACGTCCCCCGGATATGCTTCTTCGATCACATCTTTTTGTCTGGCTAAAAAGCTATAAGGATTGTTGAAACGAAAATCTTTTTCCATGCGTACATGATTGTAATAGACGTTGCGTTCGAATTTTCCGCTGCAAACTCTTAAAAAGGCAATTCTATCCCTGTGTTTAGGATCGAGGTTGGCATGTATCTTAAATATGAATCCACTGAATTTATCTTCTTCAGGATTTACGTCTCTTGTAGTTGTATGCCTTGGCCTTGGTGTTGGTGCTATCTGAATAAATGTATCCAGCATTTCTTTTACGCCGAAATTGTTCACGGCACTTCCAAAAAATACCGGTGCAATTGAACCGCTTAAATAATCGGCTGTATTTAATTGTCCGTATACGCCATCTATCAATTCAACATCTTCTCTTAATTGATCTGCATCCCTGTCTCCTACTTTTTTATTTAAAATATCCTGGCTCAGGTCTGTAATTTCCAATACATCTTCATCATTAGCTTTTGTGCCTGCAGTAAATAGTACCAGGCTTTTTTGGCGAAGATCATACACGCCTTTAAAATCTTTACCGCTATTGATCGGCCAGGTCATCGGATGTAACTGGATCTTTAATTCATTTTCAATTTCTTCCAATAGCTCAAACCTGTTTTTACCATCACGATCCATTTTATTGATGAAAACAATTACCGGCGTTTTACGCATGGCTATTACTTCCATTAACCTGCGTGTTTGCGGTTCAACGCCATTTACGCTATCAATTACCAGCACTACACTATCTACCGCCGTTAATGTTCTGTAAGTATCTTCTGCAAAATCTTTATGTCCGGGTGTATCTAAAAGGTTTATTAAATGTCCGTCATATTCAAAGGTCATAACGCTGGTAGCCACACTGATACCACGTTGCCTTTCAATTTCCATAAAATCGCTGGTGGCGTGTTTTTTTATTTTGTTGCTTTTTACGGCACCTGCAGTTTGTATAGCACCCCCAAATAACAGAAATTTTTCTGTAAGCGTTGTTTTACCGGCATCCGGATGAGAGATGATGGCGAATGTTTTGCGTTTATTTATTTCGTTGATGTATTTCATCTGTAACTATGAACCAAAATTGAGGCGCAAAGGTAAGGGATGTCAAGAGAAAAATAAGGCATTTTTAAAGCCTTTCCTTCTGCTGCGCTTAGGTAAAAGCTCAGCCGATAAAAGAAAACAAGCCCTTTCTTTAACGTTACAATCAATTAAGTTGACCTATTTTTGAAATATGCTTACATCGCTTAAAATATTAAGTAATTCTTTACGACTAACGATTCAGGAGCTTACGGTTAACAAGCTCAGGACATCACTTAGTTTTATAGGCGTTGCTTTTGGTATTTTTTGTATTATCGGTGTATTAGCAACCGTTACGAGTTTGAAAAGAAATATTCAGGATAAAATAAGCACATTAGGCAGCAATACTATTTATATCGATAAGTGGGATTACACCGGTGGGCCGGACAGGCCGATGTGGAAATACAGGGCCAGGCCGATAATGACCTGTGATGAAGTGGCCTTTATAAAAGAACGCTCACAATTACTGGACGATGCTAGTTACCTGATGCGGTATAGCACTACTATAGCTTACGGCAATAGTGTGATCCAAAATGCAGTGGCGTACGGTATCACCGAATCACAGGCCAATGTACAGCCGCTGCAAATTGCGGCAGGCAGGTATATTTCTTCTTCTGAATTTAATAATGGCAGTAATGTTGTGTTGATCGGGAATGATAATGCAGAAAAATTATATGGTTCTTCCGAAAGAGCAGTGAACAAAACAATCGATATAATTGGTGGTAAAAAAGCGATCATCGTTGGTGTGATCAACAAAGAAGGGAAAAATTTTATTGGATGGGATTACGACAATTGCGTGATGTTACCTTACAAGTTTGCCAAACAAATGATCAAAGAAGATCAGGCCAATCCTGTTATCATTGCCAAAGGAAAAGCGGGTGTTACAACAGCAGCGCTCAATGATGAGCTGGAAGGAATTATGCGCCAGGTAAGAAAATTAAGTCCTAAACAGGAAGATAATTTTTCATTGAATACGGTAGAAGCGTTTACCAAAGCGATTGACGGCTTGTTTGGAAAAATCGATGCGGTTGGCGGTGTGATCGGTATCATCAGTCTGATTGTAGGTATGTTTGGCATTGCCAATATTATGTTTGTTACGGTAAAAGAGCGGACGGCTGTTATCGGACTTAAAAAAGCGATCGGCGCAAAACGCAGCAGCATCTTATTTGAATTTTTAATGGAAGCCACCATACTTTGCTTAATGGGCGGCGCCGTAGGATTATTCTTGGTCTACATCCTTACATTGATACTTTCGGGGCCATTGGATTTTCCTGTTTATATTTCGTTTCCTTTATTGATCGCAACAGTTATTATATGTTTGGTTGTTGGCGTTATTGCTGGGATCTTTCCTGCATCAAGAGCAGCGAAGATGGATCCGGTCGTCGCAATTCGCTCCTAAAAATGGTAAATTGTAAATGATAAATGTTGGGTTACTTTTGCAATATTAATTTACCATTTACAATTCACCATTTATCATTACCATTTTAGCCATAGAATCTTCTTGTGATGAAACCTCAGCTGCGGTCTGCAGGGACGGAAAGATATTGTCGAATTTTATCGCTGGCCAAACAGTGCATGAAAAATACGGTGGTGTTATTCCTGAATTGGCCAGCAGGGCACACATGCAAAATATTGTTCCTGTTGTTGATACGGCTTTAACTGCTGCAGGCTGTTCTTTATCCTCTGTTGATGCCATTGCTTTTACACAAGCTCCCGGATTGATCGGCGCTTTGTTGGTAGGAACACAATTTGCCAAATCTTTATCACTTGCTTTGGATAAGCCGCTAATAGCTGTGCACCACATGCAGGCGCATGTATTGGCTAATTTACTTGCCGATGACAAACCTGATTTCCCATTTGTATGTTTAACTGTTAGCGGCGGACATACACAAATCGTTTTGTGCGAAAGTCCGCTGAAAATGAAAGTCATTGGTGAAACAATTGATGATGCCGCGGGTGAAGCATTTGATAAGAGCGCTAAATTATTAGGACTACCCTATCCCGGCGGCCCGTTGATCGATAAATATGCGCAGTTGGGTGATCCAAACAGGTTTAAATTTACTGAACCACAAATACCCGGACTGGATTTTAGTTTTAGCGGGTTAAAAACCTCTATCCTGTATTTTTTAAAGAATGCCGGTACCAGCAATGTTTACAAAGAAGCCTTTGTTGTGGATGAAGTAACCAGGCAACAATTCATTCAGGAGAACCTAAATGATATTTGTGCTTCGATACAAAGTCGCATTGTTTCCATTCTTATAAATAAATTAAAAAAAGCGGTCAAGGAAACCGGTGTTAAAAACATTTGCATAGCCGGTGGCGTTAGTGCCAACAGTGGCTTACGTACTGCGATCACCTCATTAGGAAAAGAAAATGGCTGGCGCACATTTATTCCTGCTTTTGAGTATTGTACTGATAATGCTGCAATGATCGCTATTACCGGATACTATAAATTTTTAGCAAAAGATTTTACCGAATTAAGTATCAATCCTTCTGCCAGGGCTGAGTGGTAAACGCATGTATGCCTAATAATTATTTTCAATTCAAGCAATTCACGGTTTATCAGGATAAATGTGCCATGAAAGTTACCACAGATGGCTGTTTGTTTGGAGCGTACGTAAATAATACCATCCAACACTGTACAACCAACATCGCACACACGCTTGATATTGGTGCCGGCACAGGGTTATTGAGTTTGATGATAGCACAGGCAAACAGCTTTTTGATCGATGCGGTGGAAATCGATGCCAATGCTTATGAGCAAGCAGAAGATAATTTTGATCGGTCTCCCTGGAAAGAAAGACTAACTGTTTTTAATTCGGATATACTAGAATTTCAATCGGCTATAAAATACGATTGTATCATTTCAAATCCGCCTTTTTTTGAAGATGATCTTAGATCGGATAATGAACAAAAGAATAAAGCGAAACATGATAGTTCACTCACGCTGCAGGCATTAATAAAAGTTGTAGAAAATAAGCTAAGTATGGATGGAATATTTTTTGTCTTGCTTCCTTACCACCGCATACATTATTTTGAAACGGAAGCAAACAAGATGGGATTATATCCCGAAGAAAAATTATTGGTAAAACAAACCTCAGCACATGATTTTTTCAGAGGATGCCTGTCATTTTCCAGAAAGAAAAAACAAACGGTGACGTCTCAATTAACTATAAAAAATAGCGAAGGCAATTATACTGACGAATTTATTTTGCTAATGAAAGATTATTATTTGCATTTGTAATCTTTATCCCCACAATGATTTGGGATATTCCCCTTCCGCCACTAATTTTTCAACACTGGCTCTTACACCTGGCGCATCTTCTTTATACGTAACCCCAAACCATTGTGATGATGTAGGAATTACTTTGATAGTACCGTTTTGATTTTCTATAAAATCTTCTGCTAATAATGGTATAAAAAATTCTGATTTGATATTGGTATAATTCTCCCGAACGAAATCATGAAATAATTTTTCTGTTACAGGAAATATGGTTGGATGAAAACACCAGAAATTCATTGATACACTTGAATCATATGGAACTTCATATTTCACCTCATTGTCTTCATACAATATTTTACCATTGTCATCTTTATATATTTTTGTTCTTTCATGAATACTCACCAGGTTACCTTCTTTGCTTACTTCGCAAACACCGCGACTAACCGTACCATTTTCACTTAAAGTTTTTGATAATTGATAGCCTATCAATGCATATTTATTTTTACCTGATTCATTTTGTAGAAACTGGACAGCTTTCACAAAAGAATCCCTGCCGTAAAAATCATCCGCATTGATCACGGCAAAGGGTTCCTTAATAGCATTCATGGCACACAATATCGCGTGGCCCGTACCCCATGGTTTGGTTCTATCCGCCGGAATGGTTACGCCACCTGGCAAATAAGCGTCTTTCTCCTGGTAAACATATTCTGTAGTTATTTTGCCTCTTAGCTTGGGTTCAAAAATGGCTTTAAAATCTTCTGCAAAATCTTTTCTTATGATAAAAACCACTTTGCCAAAACCAGCACGAACCGCATCATAAATTGAATAATCCATTATTGTTTCACCTGAAGGACCGAATGATTCTGTTTGTTTCATACTTCCATACCTGCTAGCCATTCCTGCCGCTAAGATCAAAAGAGTTGGTTTCATATTATTCTTAAATATATATCAAAATTGCCGTCATTTATTCAGGCAGGTTATTAATTGTAAATTGCGTCACGAAAATAGGGTAATCGAACAAATTATATATGAAAAATGCTTTTTGATAACTCAAATATAAAAGTCGATACTATAAAAAGTCAATTATTGGACCAATTAGGTATCGAGCTATCGGTTCTGCGACTGGACCTGATCCATCCGATAATTTCCGGCAATAAATTATTTAAACTTTTTTATTTTCTACAGGATGCGGAGAAATTTCCCCAAAGAACGATCATAACTTTTGGTGGGGCTTATTCTAATCATTTAGTGGCTACTGCTTACGCTTGTAAATTAGCCGGGTTAAAAAGTGTAGGTATTGTAAGAGGAGAAAAACCTTCGAAACTATCACATTCCTTACAAAATTGCTTGGAATATGGAATGGAGTTGAAATTTATTTCAAGACAAGCATATGATCAAAAGGAAGAAACCGATTTTCAACAAAACCTGTTACAAAAATTTGATAATGCTGTTATACTACCTGAAGGTGGTTACGACCCTAATGGAGCTAAAGGCGCGTCATTAATAATGAATTATATCAATGAGGATACTACGCATATTTGTTGTGCTTTGGGAACAGCTACTACCGTTGCAGGGTTATTATCTGCCGTAAAAGCACATCAGCATATCGTTGCCGTTCCTGTTTTAAAAGGGTTGCATGATATTGATGAAAGAATTTCCTTTTTGTTGGATAATAAAGGGTTTCAGGCTTTACAGGTTTTGCACGGATATCATTTTGGCGGCTATGCTAAATATACTTCTGCACTATTATCTTTTATGAATGAGTTATATGAACAACACCAGCTGCCTACGGATTTTGTATACACTGCAAAAATGTTTTTTGCAGTTTTCGATTCCATAAAAAAGCAGCAATTTCCTAAAGGAAGCAAGATCGTTTGTTTGCATACGGGCGGATTGCAAGGCAATTTATCATTACCTGTTAATAGTTTGTTTTTTTGATTGATTTAGCGTGAACATCATACTATCTTTGATGTGAATTTTTATACGTCCTGTTGCATGAGGAAGCTATCATTTTTGTTTATACTTTTTTTACTGGCTGTCAGTTATACGGCAGTTGCACAAGACACCTTACCCAAAATTTTAATAAAGAATATCAGTGGTAAAATAATAGTTAGCTGGAAGAACGAATACAATGCAGTAGTAACGATTATCGATATCCAACGCTCCAATGATAGCATCAGAAATTTTTCTACGATCGGTACCGTCCTAAATCCTTTAAACGAAGACAATGGATATGTTGATACAAGGCCGCCTAAAACTAAATGTTACTATCGTCTTTTTATCGCGTTTGAGGGAGGTAGCTATAAATTCACAAAGTCTTACAGGATCCCTAAGGATACTGCCAGCAAAAGGCCCAACAACATTATTGTACCGGTTAAAACTCCTGAACCCGATAAGGTCATTGCGCCAATAAAAACGCCGGTGCCTGATAAAATTATTGCACCACCGATCAAAACAGTTCCTGATAAACCCATTGTTGTTAAAACACCTCTACCAGATAAGGTAATTGTACCTGCTAAAATCCCCATTGTAAAAAAAGACAGTGTTACTATCAATAAACCCGTTGTTATCCAACCTGTAAAAAAGGATAGCATAGCAGTAGTTGTAAAAGAAGAATTGCTAAGGTTAAATCGCTTTCCCAAAAAAACGGTGATAATAGATAAGCCGGACATGCAACCAATAGCAATTGCTGCAATAAATGATATCGTATTAATAAAGTATCGGTTAATGATAGATATTTATCCTGATTGCAGGGACCTGAAACGAAAGTATATAAATATTAGAAGAGACAGCACCGACATCATCGCCAGAATGCCTTTCAGGCCAAGTAAATTTATCAATATAGGCAAGGATAACGATGTGATCATCAATCTACCATTATCTGCAACTAAAAAATATTCCATTAAATTTTATGGAGAAAAAGATAGTGCTGTTCTGTTCGAAATAAATAAGATAACAGAACCTTACCTGATATTAGAGAAAGTGAATTTCAAGCATTCTGGTTGGTTCAGGTATCATTTGTATTGCAATGGATTGTTGGTAGAAAAGTATAAGATATATGTTGCTATTGATGATAAAACTATTCCAATGGCAAAAGAACGTGCAGATCTGAGCAAAGACAGATAGCAATCAGTCGGCCAAATTCACATTGAATACCTGTTCAAAATAATATTTGATCGTTTGTTTTACTTTTTCGAAATCAACTTCCTTTCCTAATTCTTTTTGTATTGAAGTCACTTGCTTATCCTGTATGCCACATGGGATGATGTTATTGAAATAACTGAGGTCATTATTTACATTGAGTGCAAAGCCATGCATTGTTATCCACCTGCTGCAACGCACACCCATGGCACATATTTTTCTTTCACGGCCAATTATTCCCGGTTCGATCCAAACGCCCGTTTCACCTTTGCTGCGTTCTCCTTTTATGCCATAATCCGATAAAGTAAGAATAATGATCTCTTCCAATGCCCGAAGATATTTACCAATATCAGTGTAAAATTTCTCCAGGTCCAAAATAGGATAACCTACTATTTGTTGTAATCCGTGAAAAGTAATATCACCTCCCCTGTTTGTTTTAAAAAATTGCATACCGCCTTCCTGCATTTTTTCTTCACTGATTAGAATATTTTCAACATCACCGCTTTTACCAATTGTGTAGACAGGAGGATGCTCACAAAAAAGAAGATAATGGGTAGTGGTCTGTAGTATGTCAGATGCCGGTTGTTGGTCGTCGCCCGTTAATACCCTGTTCGCGATCTTCACCTGTACATTCTCTTGCAACAATTGTTCCTGGTAATCCCAGGCCTTTTTGTAGTCAATTATTCCAAGATCTTTGTATATAACAGTCTGCTTATTCAATGTATTACTTTAATTTGCAAAGATAATCAAATCCGATAGCTATCGGATACATAAAACAACCATCAAAAAGCAGCCATTGAGCACAGACCTAACAAATATTGACGAGGAAATACAAGACAGTGAAGAGTTGTACGAAAGGCTTGTCATGGAAATTCCAAAGGGACAGGAATCTATCCGCATTGATAAATTTTTAATGACACGGATAGAAGGCGCTACAAGAAATAAAATTCAACAAGGTATTGAGAATGAGATGGTATTGGTCAATGACAAACCTATAAAATCAAATTACAAAGTAAGGCCCTACGACAAAATTGTTGTCTTCGATAATAAGAATCCTGAAACAACGGATATCATTCCTGAAAATATTCCATTGAATATTGGTTTTGAAGATGACGACATACTCATTATCAATAAACCTGCGGGAATGGTAGTACATCCGGGAAGCGGTAATTACAATGGTACATTGGTAAACGGAGTAGCCTATTACCTGCAACAACAAAATCCAAATGTTGAAGAAAATATTTTACCCCGTTTTGGATTAGTGCACCGCATTGATAAGAATACGACCGGCTTATTAGTGATGGCAAAAAATCCAAAAGCGATGACGGATCTTGCGAAGCAATTTTATGATCATACCGTACACAGAAGATATATAGCGTTAGTATGGGGAGATTTCGAAGAAGATGAAGGGACTATCCGGGGGCATGTAGGCAGGCACCAGCGTTTTAGAAAATTATTTACCGTCTATCCCGATGGAGATTACGGTAAGGAAGCGGTCACGCATTATAAAGTATTGGAGCGCTTCAATTATGTAACATTGATCGAGTGCAGGTTGGAAACCGGAAGAACACACCAGATAAGGGTTCACATGCAATCTATCGGACATCCTTTATTCAATGATGATTTTTACGGCGGCGAAAAAATTGTAAAAGGAACCGTGTTTTCAAAATACAAACAATTTGTAGATAATTGTTTTGCTATTTGCAAAAGACAAGCTTTGCACGCAAAAGAATTAGGCTTCATTCATCCTATAACTAAAGAACCGATATTTTTTGAAAGTGAGTTACCGGAAGATATGACCGAGGTAATTGAAAAGTGGAGAAAATATATAGTGGCTAAATAAATGCTACAGATCTATATTCTGTCAAATATCAAGTTGACACTTTATTCGGTTGATGTTTCAACATAGATCAATAAATCTTTTGGCATAGTTTTTTCGTTAGTTCTGGAAGTATTAAAATATACATATCAAAACTAACCATATGTTCAAGCTAAAGGCTGATATCTTTCTGTTATTTACTCTTGCATTGGGGATGATATTTCTTTTTAGCAGTTGCGCTTTTAAAAGTGTAACACGTTCTAAAGATATTGTATATCTAAAGGCTGATACAACTACTCATACTTCGGCGGAAAAACTAAATGTATTTGCTCCGCGAAAACATACACAATTAAAGGATGTCCTCATTTTTATACATGGCGGCAATTGGAACAGTGGTAAAAAAGGTTTGTATAGTTTCTTTGGAAATCGTTTTGCAAGAAAAGGTATCGTAACAGTTATCATCGATTATCCTTTAAGTCCGAAGGCTAACTATAATAAAATGGCCATGGATGCTGCTATTGCAGTTAAATGGGTAAAAGAACATATTGCTACGTACGGCGGTGATCCCAATAAAATATTTATATCCGGCCATTCTGCCGGCGGACATTTAGCCGCATTGATCAGCATTGATAATCATTACTTCGATACAATCGGAATTAAAAATCCAATAAAAGGAGCCATTTTCATCGATGCAGCGGGACTGGATATGTACGGTTACCTGAAAACTGAAGGCCTGCCTTCTGGCCATACTTACTTTACCACTTTTACGACTGATCCTGCAATATGGAAACAAGCATCTCCCATGTATCATTTACATACCGGCATGCCGCCAATATTGATCTATCAGGGAGAAAAAACATACCCTTCTATTGCACAAAGTAATGACCGGTTTTTAACTGCTATAAAAGAATATGTTCCGGATCAACAGCGCCATATCTTAAAGAGAAAAAAACATATACCCATGATCACGCAGTTTTTCAATCCATATAATAAACGTTATAAAGAGATCATTCAGTTCATGAATCATACTGATCAGTAAATGAAAGGCAATCATTTTTTTTACGGCTTTCTTTTATTAATGGCTGCGCATCACTGCAACGCACAAGTGATCGACAACACCTCTTCCTTTAAAAATAGCGAAGGCAATCAATATATACGCCTGGATTATGACAATGATTATTTTACAAAAGCCGATGAATATTATACGCAGGGTGTAACACTCGAATTAGCTCATCCCGCATTTAAACATTTTATTTTAAGCAAGCTTTTATTAAAACCCAAAAATACCGATGTCATTTATGGATTACGCTTAGATGCATATGGCTACACGCCAACCTCTATTGACAGCGGATATATTTTAAAGGGCGACCGGCCCTATAGCGCCAATATTTCTTTAGGCACATTTGCTACTGCTGTTGATACAGTAAAATGCCAAACAATTGCCACAACATTTATTATCGGCTTAATGGGCCCTGCAGATGGAGGAGAACTATTTCAAAAATATATACATCAAGTAACGGGCAATTCTCTTCCTCAAGGCTGGCAATACCAAATTCAAAATGACCTGATACTTGACTATCAGATAAATTACGAAAAAGAATTGCTTACTTATCAAAACATGTTTTTGTTGAATGCCACTTCTATGTTGCGGGTGGGTACACATAATGATAAGCTTAGTGCAGGCTTTAATTGTATGGTTGGGAATTTTAATGACAGGTATCGGTCTGTTGCCACAACAAAAGCGGATCATAGGAAAATACAATATTATCTCTACGCCCAGGTATTGGGATCCGTCATTGGATATGACGCTACATAGAAGTGG